>OGYZ01001673.1_pt1 | contig 16759 bp, 10 predicted proteins | sample 1576681 | NCBI WGS metagenome assembly OGYZ01 (sample SAMEA3541480, study PRJEB24748) | human gut metagenome | biome: human gut; feature: human-associated habitat; material: faeces | place: China | collected 2012 | reverse complement strand
CCAGCATCATCGTATCCCCGATGTTCTATCAAACGTTCGTCGGAAAATGTCTCCATAAGTATAGAATGCTCCAATGCCCGAAGTATGGACACACGACAATCTCTCAAGGCATTTTATGCCTCGATACGATACGGTGTTCCAGTTATTCATTCTTCTTTGCAGCATTGTAAGCTTTATGTTTTTATTCAATTGACGGCGCAAAATTATGGATTTTCTTGAGGATCAGCAAATTTCTTTAGAGAAAAGCCGACATGGCGTAAACGCGAGCGCATAGTGCAAAAGTGCAAGTGCAAACACATATTCAGTTTGCACTTTGGCTCTTTACTGCGAAAACTCATAGTGTAACCTTTGAGTGTTAACATCGGTGACGATTTAGAACTTTACATTTTTTCAAGCGAATAACACCAATCATCGCACACTTTTTCCAACGAATCAGACTTCATTTATACACTTTTCCATCAAAATTGATGCTTGAGATCTACACTTTTCTATGAAATCAGCAACTTTACTTTATCCCTGCATTCCTATATACATCCATTAAAGTAAAGTCAAAATAAGGGAAGAGACGAGAAGGCTGCGCCATGAAGAAATGGCTAAAGCTATTTCTTCTTTTTCAGCAAATTGTTGTATATCATAAAATTATCATCTACACAATATGACATTTAAGACACATCACTCAAACAAATACTAAAAGTAAAAGCACAAACTTTAACCTAAATTTTTCAGCAATAACGTATATTCTTTCAAATGAATTCGAAGAAATGACGGGTTCGGCCAAAGGCGTGACCGCCGCAAAGGTTCGCAGCCGTAAGTACATTCTTAACAAAGCTACTGTTGATTCTGTAAAAGTCAGCTATCAATCCTCAGCGAAATCCATTTTCAAGCAGCTCTCCAAGAACTGGAAATCTCTCACCAATACGCAGATTCTCGCATGGAATACGCTTGCTCTCTCAGCCTAGTAAACGAATTCTCGATACCTCTGCCAAACTCACTGATTCTAACTCTACATGGATTGTGTATTGTGGTGCCACTACAGTTGCCAGTCCCACGACTATCGAAGGTGTCGAGGCTCCAGACGACGTAACTCCAACTATCAGCACCAGCGCAATGACTCTACTATTCGCAAACATCCCTTCTTTTGTAGCCGATATAAAACTCATCTGACATCCGTATTTCAGAGCAACGGTGTTACCAGAGCATAGTAAGGCTGCTTTATTCGCTGATCCTTACACTCCTGTAGCCACTACGATGGATATCAAAGCCTATTATGACGCCAAGAACGGTGCACCTACCGCCGATACAAAGGTCTTCTTATAGTGGTTCTACATCAAAACCGTCACCGATGAAAAGTCAGACGAAATGATGGGTTATGCACAACTCGCAGAGTAAATCTTAACCTAACGATGAAACGACTACCGGCCCTGCAGAGATGCACGGTCGGTAGTTTTCATAAAAGACATAATATTTTCCATTTTTTTGCTTTGGCACATGAAATTTATATGTAATTTTGCATATTACATCAAACTTTTGAGCTTTGGGCAAAAAATTAAATAGAATAAAGATAGTTCTCCATGAATGCGAAAAGACTAATCGGTGGCTTGCCGAACATATAAATGTAAACGAAAGTACTGTCTCAAGGTGGTGCACAAATGATGCGCAACCGTCAATTGAGACATTAGATGAAATCGCAAAAATTCTTCATGTTGACATTAGAGAACTTCTACAAAAAACTAAATAGAAATTATGGCACGAGCAGATTTAATCGTCGAGCTGGTTAAATACGGAATGAACGGGGATAAAACAAAATTTAAAAAAATTTCCGAAGCCATCATTGCCGAAGAACGTCAGAAAAACCACTCTATTCTTGCCGACAAAATTGAATTTGAAATTCGAGCATATAGCGCGAGTCACGAATCATCAAGATTTAGCCCGATAACGAGAAATTCGGAATCTTCTGCAGAAGGTTTTATTACTGAAATAGTCCCTCAAAAAACGTTTAAGGATCTTATCCTCCCAAACGATGTAAAAGATTGCTGCGAAAAGTTTATTGAGGAACATATGCGTGCTGATTTATTGCGCTCATATGGTCTTGAACCAAGAAATAAGGTATTGTTTATCGGTGCTCCAGGCAATGGAAAAACTTCACTTGCAGAAATAATTGCCAATGAGTTGATGGTTCCATTGTATGTCGTCAAATACGACAGCATTATTGGCGCATATTTAGGAGAAACAGCCTCCCGTTTAAGGAAGCTCATTGAATACGCAAAGACACAAAGGTGCGTTTTGTTCTTTGACGAATTTGAAACTATTGGCAAAGAACGTGGAGATCAGCATGAGACAGGAGAGATAAAAAGAGTCGTCAGCTCACTCCTGCTTCAGATGGATTCGATACCAAGTTATGTAACAATAATTGCGGCCACAAATCATCCAGAGCTCCTCGATAAAGCAGCGTGGAGAAGGTTTCAGATGAGATTGGAGCTACCTATGCCTACGCGTGCTAACATTGTCAACTGGCTTGTTGATTTTGAGAACAAACATGGCATTCATTTAAATTACGCATATGAAACTCTGGCGAAAAAATTATATGGTGCTAATTTCTCTGAAATTGAAGAATTTGGCCTTTCAGTGGTGAGAAGATATGTGCTTGGCCTTCCTAACGACAATACGCGCTCAATAGTTAACGATGAGCTTAAACGTTGGTCAATATCCAATGCTAAAATTGATAAAGAAGTAGAATCTAAATAACATGGCAAATTACCCTATTCTAGTCTTTCCAGATCGAGATAATAATGTTCAAAGGGAAAGACGGTCTCCTCGTCCAATACCGCATGCTGTCGGACCATCAGCCTCTCGCCAAGAAGAAAGACTTGGCCCGAAATTTCAGGTTCTTCAGGACACTTTTAGTGCCAGAAGAGCAAGATTGGCTTCATCCGCCGACGCAATTGACCCTGAAGAAGTTTTGGTCCTTGAAACTGTAGGAAGTGTGAATGATTTTATTAACGCTGTTAAAAGAGTTGAAGGACTTGATTGGTTAGGCGATTTTGACGCAGAAGAATGTGATCAAGATGATGACTTTCACATGTGTGTCGGACAAAATTATGTTGAAGGGCAATTAACTGATGGAAAACTGTATCTAATCTCTTCCAATAGTCAGGCTCTTTCTCAACTTTTACGTTTATGGACTCTTTACCAGCGTGGGGAACAATTTGATTATGGTTTGTCAAAGTTTAGAAATGTATTTTCACTGTTAAGGACGATTAGACCTTGGGGAATTGACGACAGAATTCCTCCGGAGGTTATAAGGTCATTTGATGCTATACTTCAAGAGAATCATGGCAGAGATGTAAATGTAGAAATTGAATTATGGCACAGAAGCAGCCCTGCTATTAGAGAGCAAAAGATACGCGAGTGTCATGACTTAATTCTTAAGAATGGCGGAAGCATACTTGCGCATTGTGATATACCTGAAATTGAATATACAGCATTTCTCGCATCATTACCCTGTGAATTAATCAGAGATGTCGTAACACGAACAGATTACCGTCTATTTTCTTTTGATGGAATTATGTTCGCAAAACCTCAGGGGCAAAGTATATTTCGAAGTGAGCCTCTCCCCCCCAGAGTCTTTATTGACATTTCATGGCAAAGAAGAAGAGGCTCCGGTAGGAGAGCCAATTGTCGGTATTTTTGATGGAGTTCCATTAAGTAACCATTGTGTATTAAAAGACAGAATTATTTTTGATGATCCGGATGGTTTTGAAGCCGATTATGCTGTCGAAGGAAGAGTACATGGAACAGCAATGTGCTCATGTATCATTAAAGGCGACATTGGAGATAATCTGCCATATATCGGTAGCCCTTTATATTTGCGTCCAATTTTTACTTTGACTGAATTCAACGGCAAATATTATGAGCAAATGCCCAATGTGTTGCCAGCTGATTTTATTCATAGAGCTGTAAAGAGAATGTTTGAAGGGGACAATGGAGGTGATCCAGTTGCTCCATCTGTAAGAATAATTAATTTCTCTGTTGGAATTGAAGACTATCATTTTGCCGGCAAAATGAGTCCTCTTGCACGCATGCTTGATTGGCTGAGTAATAAATACCACGTTCTTTTTATTGTAAGTGCTGGAAATAGCGAGGATAGTGTACCAACAGACTTAAATAGCTCGCAATTATCGGCTTTATCGCAAGATGAGATTGCAAGACTGTTCTTTTTGAATTCGCTTACCAATATAAAAGAGCATTCCCTCCTATCTCCTGCTGAATCTATTAATAGTATTTCTGTTGGAGCTCTTCATGATGATTCGGCAGGAGCATTCATTCCTGCTAATTCAATAAATCCATATAATTCAATTGTTCCAAGTACCTATACGTCATTCGGCAATGGCTTGAATCGTTCTATTAAACCAGAAATTGTAGAAAAAGGTGGTCGATTAATATATCGAGATATGCCATATAATGGTTTCCTTATTAAAAATCATAATATTATGCGAGCACCAGGTATAATTGTTGCCCATCCGGATACTACTTTGAGGAACAACGCCAGAAGGCAAGGAACAAGCGAAGCCGCTGCATTAACAACTAGAAAAGCTTATTATTGTTATAAAGCCATTCAGCAATTGGAATCGAGATATCATGATATTATGGATTACTCTACCGAGATAATCAAAGCCATGTTAGTCCACGGTTGTTCGTGGGGGCAAATTGAAAATAACATAGATTCTCTTCTTCCTACCGCCTTAAATAAGACTCAGAGAAAAAAGATCAAGCGGAAGATGATTGGTTATGGAAAGAGCGAAATACAAGTATCTACATATTGTGAAGATAATTACGCGACTGTTCTTGGTTACGGGGAAATAGGTGAAGACGAGGGGCATGAATATAGATTCCCATTACCAATATCTCTTGCTTCAAAAGCTTGTAAGCGCAAACTCACAATTACATTAGCTTGGTTCTCCGATATTAATTGCAAATCAGCCAGATATAAAGGTCGGAAAATATGGTTTAAACCCACCAATAATGAAATAGCTGATGATCGACTTGATAACAATTCTTTAGACTGTGTTAGAGGAACAGTCCAACATGAAGTATTTGAAGGAAAATCGGCAATCCCTTTTACTGACGATGACGGATTTGTAAATATCCAGGTATTTTGTACAAAAGACGCTATCAGTAATCCTAGCATAAAATCAAAATACGCTCTCATTGTAACCATCGACACAGCGCCAGGAGATTCAATTCCTGTATACACTGAAGTGGCCAGTAAAATTAATATTCAGGTTCAAGTTCCGAATACCATTTAATTATTGTACGAGACTGTAAACTAAAGTGTGTCAAGTAAAGGGAAGAAAAGAGATGGCTGCGCTTAATTATTCCACATAAAGCTTCATTTATGAACTTTTATTCTTATATTTGTTGCAATAAGCATCAAATTTGATATGTTAAACAATATATACATACTGACAGACACCGAGCTTTGCAACAGGATTGCAGCCAAAATAAAAACAGTACGCCTGAAGCAGAACATGTCGCAGGCCGAGCTGGCAGACAAGAGCGGGGTTTCCATCTCCACCATAAAGCGCATGGAGGATGGAGAGGTAAAGAACTTCGAGTCGCTGATCCGCGTCCTGCGCACCCTGGGCAAACTCGACATCTTCATCCCGCTCGTCGAGGAGGAGCAATTGAGCCCGAATGAATACTACGAGTTGGCCAACCAAGCAAACAAACCCAAGCGCAAACGGGCATCCAAAAGTTACACAAAAGAGAATAAGGAGGAATCGGAATGGTAGACGTTGCTCGTGTCAATCTATACGGCCAGCCCATAGGCTCGGTACGTTGGGACCAAAGATATGAGGTCGCACAGTTCGAGTACGATCCGGACTTTGTACGACAGGGCATAGAGCCTTCACCGCTAATGATGCCCGTAAGGGAGGGGCGCGTGTACAGTTTCGGGGAACTTGACAAAACGACCTTCAAAGGCCTGCCCGGAATGCTGGCGGACTCCCTGCCGGATACATACGGCCGGGCCCTCTTTGAGAAATGGCTTGCCTTGACGGGCCGGACCAGCGGCAATGCGATCGAGACGCTTTGTTTTCTGGGCAAACGCTGCATGGGAGCCCTTGAATTCGAGCCGACCATCGACGTAGTCGATACGGATATCCGGATAGAGGTCGATTCTCTGGTGGATGTAGCCAGAGAAGCCCTTGCCGACAAATCAAACTTCAACGTGAACATCAGTTCCGACAAGAAGGCTGCCATTGCGGAGATTCTGCGCCTCGGCACCTCTGCCGGCGGGCAACGCGCCAAGGCAATCATTGCCTACAACAAAGTCACCGGAGAGATCCGTTCGGGACAGGTCGAGGCTCCCGACGGGTTCGACTACTACATCATCAAGCTGGACGGCGTATCCGCCACGGCCGGATTCAGGGAGACGGAGAACTTCGGACGTCTGGAATACTCCTTCTCGCGTCTTGTGAGGGAATGCGGAATCGACATGGCAGAGTGCTCGCTGATCGAAGAGAACGGGAGGGCCCATTTCCTGACAAAGAGGTTCGACCGGATAAACGGTGCAAAGGTGCACATGCAGACACTCTGCGGCATCGCGCACTTCGATTACCGGCTTCTCAGGGCCTACTCCTACGAACAGGCGTTCGCTGTGATGCGCGGCCTGCGGCTTACCTACAAGGAAGCACAGGAGATGTTCCGCAGAATGGTGTTCAATGTCGTGGTGCGCAACCAGGACGACCACACGAAGAACATCTCGTTCCTGATGGACAGAGGCGGGAAATGGCGTCTGTCGCCGGCCTACGACATGGGCTATGCCTACAATCCCGACGGCCAGTGGACCTCTGCCCACCAGATGTCGATAAACGGCAAATTCAGCGGCATCACCAAAGACGACCTGCTCGAATGTGCGGCCAAGAACAACATCAAGAATGCCGCACGGATTATCGACAAGGTTTGCCAGGCGGCATCCATGTGGCCGGAGATCGCCCGGGAGTGCGAAGTGCCGCAAAAGATGATTGAGGAGATCCGGCCGAATATGGTTTTCTTCTGATGGTATGGTTTGACGGGTTGCCGCAACTTTACTTTATCCCCGTATTCATATATACGTTCATTAAAGTAAAGTCAAAATAAGGGAAGAAAAAGATGACTACGCCATGGCTAAATGGTTCCTGCCGTTTTTTCATTTGGCTGCAAAATTTATATATGCTCCTGAGGTTATTAAGGGCAAGCAAAACACCTCTTCGACCAAACACAATATACCATGATTGGAACCCCAAAATATCCGTAAATCCACCCTTGATTTTACAGCCCATTTTTGCAAAATAAACCCCGACATGCTCTATCTTTGCAGACGGGGTCTGTCGGGGCTCAAAAAGGGAGTTTTTTGCTTTTTCCCCTCTGTCGGAGAGAGTCATAAAAAAACGTTAAATCTTCGATTTTTCGCAAAAACAAGTAAATGTTTAAACAATCCACCCTTTTAAGATGCGAACTATTGATAATCAATAAGAATACGATAATACATCGCAAGAAATACAAGAAAATCAAAGTCACCCATTTGATATAATCCACAATGTCATATTTAGATCCACAAATTGGAGAATCATTAGCTGTTCAGATTACAAGCAAGAATCCTCAGTATGGACTGTTTGTAAGGACTCCGAATGGCATTTCCGGACTTATCAGAAAATTAAACATTTCGTGGAGCCACCAAAACAGGTTCTATGATTCACTTCATGTTGGAGATTACATACAAGCTATTGTAACTAAAGTTCATCCTGATGGCAAGATTGAGTTAAGCCGAAAAGATGCATGTGACAATCCGCGTGATTTGAACCTTGATTTAATATTAAAGGGCTGTGTTGATTCTGTTGAGAGCTACGGCATATTGATTCGATTTGATGGCTTCATTGGATTGGCGCCGTGGGTAGAACTGACCTCTACCTATTATAAGGCTGGTGATGAAATTACTTGTGTTGTAAAGAGTACTGCAGTTAAAGAAAATGGAATGGTAAAAGTCACACTGAGTACCCATCCTCTTCATTCTCTATTTGCAAGGATGCATAACATCGGAGATAGAGTAACTGCAAAATATGTGGGGATAAATCAAGCACATGACAATCCCACTGCTGTAATTTCAGTAGAAGAAGGCCCTTTCTTGATAGAGCTTACTGAAAATTTTTTCATTGAGCCATATAAGTCAAAGATGATTTCTGGTGCGTTGTCTCCTGGGCAATCACTTGAATTCGTCTATAGCAAATTCAATGAAAACAAGTCTACGATTTGGCTTGATATGCGCCCTATTGAAAAGGAGAACAAGCGCAAGTTGATGGAAGATCTGATCGCAAAGCTTAACCCCGGTGATATTGTTATGGGCGAAGTCACGTATGTTGACGATAAATTTGCGAAAGTGGATGTTATAGACGCAGGAGTAAATATCACCATTACCAGAGAAGAATTGTCTCCAAATAAAGTCTTACGTGCAAGTGATGAAGTATTTGTAGGCGAGCACATTCAAATAGTCTACACTGGCACAGATAAACACAATAACGCTAAATTCAGCAGGAAATATATCATAAAGGACAGATACGATGACAGTCTTTACTCCCTATCCTTAATGGATCTCCTCAAAACGATGGACATCCAAACAAAGACTTTTATCGGAAAGGTCATATCCATCAACGACGGGTATTTCTTTACTGAATTAATCACGTTTTCTGATTCCGACAGCGAGGTAAACGGTAAATTACTCGTCGACCCGATCAATGGTAAGAACATCCTGGTACGAGCAGATAATAGGCTACGCAACCTTCTCTTTGAAGGCCAGTACTATAAAACTGACATTTCATTACCGAATGCTGATTTTAGGCGAAAGGAAGGGACGCCTTACCTATTTTCTGTTTCCTCCCCTGATCTTCAGTTGGTGAAGAACCCCTATCAAGAGTCTGTTCTTTTGTCATTTAAGCAGTACACCAGCCCGAAAGCAAACACGAGTATCGCCAATCTTCTTGAAGAGGTTGGACAGAACCTGTATTCAAGTAAAAAGAGAATGTTTTTTGAGCTTCTTCAAAATGCAGATGATGCTGCTGCTCAGAATGGCGTAAAGGTGAAACTGCAACTCGAAGGCAAATACTTCTTATTGACCCACGATGGCTATTCATTTAACAAGCATGATTTTGAATCAATAACATCTGCTGCCCAGAGTACAAAATCTGCCAATAAGAAGAAAACCGGCTATAAAGGAATTGGTTTCAAATCAGTCTTCACTAACTCTAAGTCTGTTTATATCCAAAGTTCCGGCTATAGATTTGGCTTTGATAGAAATCTTGACATATACAATGATTTTGATCATTTCTATTTCTTAGTGAATGATATTGAGAGTAATCCCGACAAACAAAAAGAATTCATCCATAAGTTTGAGAAATTCAAACGTGAGTTTAAAGGCGTAAAAGATATTCCATGGCAATTGTTACCCATATGGTCAGATTTTGCAGATATCAATAAATACAATACCATTTGGAGCGAAAGAGAGAATGTCTGCATCGCTCTTCAGATGGACGAGAAGACATTGTCAGAATACGCCCAAGCGATTACCGAGGTATTCAATGAACCACGTTTCATGCTGTTCTTACGTAGGACCAATCGAATCCAGCTGATGCAAGGAGATGATTGCCGGACCATTCAAAAGAATATCTCTGAAAATGGAGAATACATATCATTGGTTAATTCGTTTGACAAGGATAAGAGGAACGAGAATTACAAGATATTCACAAAGGCAGGTATTGGAGTGAGTGACGAGGCATTTAAAGCCGCCAATGTGAATATCAAGCGAAAAGAACGGACAACCATTCATGGAGATATTGAGAATTATTTCGTAAGACTTGATTCCAATGGCAATGAACAATCTGAAGTTCCCGGCATACCGGACAGAATTGCCTCTACAGCAGATACAGAAATCTCCTTTGCCATTCCTCTTGATGAAGAAGGACATATCCGTCCGTCAAATAACGCTCTTTCTCTCTATGCATATCTTCCGATGAATGAGCATAGGTTTACCTTCCCGTTCTTTATTAATGCGGATTTTATCCCAAAATCTGATCGTGAGGGTGTGCAAAGCGACAACCCGTGGAATCATTTCCTTTTTTTCAATATTGGAAAAGCCATCGTCTCAATGGTCGAGGAATCAGCATCAATTGATGAACCTAATTATTTGAATTTACTGCCTCAAAAAGAGTTTGAATCAACCAGCCAAGACACCTTTGCACTGATTGACTCCTTCAATAATGGATACACCAAAGCGCTTTCCGAATCGAAATTCATCATCAATGACAAAGGAGAAAAATCGGATGTTTCAGGTATTATCTTGGATGAATCCTCGCTTGCGAAGACTCTTGGATATGATAATTACTACTCAATAATTTGCACCACAAAACGATTGCCTCATCCGAACCTTAATACGGATATATTGAAACGCTCAATATTCAAAATTGAGAAGACAACTACAACTGATGTCATAAAAATTATTCAGGGTAATGCAGAACGCGTTCTTACTTGGATATGTGCAGCCTCTGATGATGAAAGAAAGAGTTTCTGGGAATGGTTGACAAAGACAAAAGATACAATCCGACTCATACCAAGCATTCCGTCTATTCTACTTGAAACCAAATGGGTTTCATATAGTACGGCCATAAACGATAGTAAGGTAATCCTGATTACTGAAAAAACATTGGCCATCAAAGATATTCTCATTCAACTCGGTTTCAAATGTACAGACACGGTGATTGAGCACCATCCTCTCAAAGACTATTTGAAAAAGCAGGATGAGCAAAAGTTGTTCGAAAGGATAAGTTTATCAAACACCTCGATACTATCACATTCGGATCGTCTAAGGTTGTTCCATGCTACTAAGCAATTTGAGGGTATTGGTGATGAAACGAGAAAGAAATGGGCAATTTTCAAAAATGCGCAAGGCGTCTTCACCCCTCTATTCAAGATGTGTGCATTCAGCAGTACATTGCCTGTGTGGCTGAAAGATTACATGATTGCCCAAGAAGAATATAGCTCATCCTTTGCATCTTTCCTCATCGGTAGTGAAAACATCTATACATCTATTGTTGAGAACAATATTGACACAATATTAACCAAAACAGATGTATACTCTGTATATCAGACGTTTAAACAAAGCTGGCGTCATGCTTTCACTCAAAGTTTGATTAGGAAAAGAGTGCCGAATATCCTTCCTATTGTCGAGCAAGAAGATTATGCGACAAAAGAAATTTTTGTAAAAGCATACGGCTCGTTTGATTTGAGCAGTACTGTGTCATACCCTTCTGATGGCGAGCACTATCGAATAATCAAAATTGCAACAGAAAGTACTGCCTCTTGTCAGCATCTTAAGTCAATTATTAAGGTCGATGGCATTCCTCTCTCAAAAATTACTTTGAAAGATGATTTTTCTGTTGATGTCAATGGAGTTAGGTACACTTTCTCCTTGTCCTCAATTTTGCCTTCTCATACCAATTCGTCAAAACTTGCAATGATCACTGATAAATTCAAATCTATTGCTGGATACGAAAAAGTATTTGCACAAAATGAAGCTGAATCGTCATGGGTTAAGACCGAACTTGTCTCATATCTTTCTCAGCATTATAATGCACGGTACACGTCAGATCAATATTGTTTTATGATGCTTTTCTACAGACATATTGGTTCTATCACGTTAGATCCTGCCTCTAGGAAGTTTATTGACTCCTCGAATACTCAGATATTCAAAGAGATTCTTGAAAAATGCTTCAAACTTAAAGTAGGAGAAATTCTCCGTTCGTTCATTAATGATCCATATATTTCCTATTCTTTTGGTAAGGTGGCTGGAAGATACATTGACTGCGATGATTATACACTTCCAGCGGAACGAATACAGCCTTTTATTGCGCAGTGGGCTGATACTGACGAGAAAAAGTCGTTCTTAACAACTCTTGGCGTACACAATGAAACAAGTGACGAGATTAAAAGACGCAAGTCATTCAGTGAGAACAAGTTCGAGGATATTTGGAATATATCTTCTTCGTCCATAATTAGCACCTTCCTTTCATGGGTCAAGGCATCGTCACAATTGCCGATTTCAGAGAACAACAAGGTAGAAGTCTTGAAATTGTTATTCGGCAAAATCAATGTTCACATGACCAATAACGAAGACGATTATTCGTCTGCGAAGGAATGGACTGATGAAAAGTACATTACCTGGAAAGCGAACAAAACGACGCGCATCTACTTATACGATGGTGAGATGCCTTATCGAGGTGTTTATTTAGGGGATTATTATTTTAAAGGGAAACAGAACAATTATACTGTGTTCAATACTTCCGGTCATATATACATCAATAAGGATGTAGAACCGGAAGTCGTCCTCGCAGATGTTTACTCGCTTAAAACCTCTCTGTTCACAAAAGATGATTGGAGGGAAATATTTTTGATTTCAAGAGCGAGTGTAAATGATTTGATGTCAGAAGTAGAGAAGCTGCGAAATCAGAATAGCCTTTTGGAAGAAGAAATTGCGAGGAACCGGGATGATGAGGATGAAGATGCCACAATGCAAAAAGGTGAAGACTCCAAACTCTCTAAACAGGAAATGATACAGGCCCAATTAGAAGCCCAGCAGGCACTTATGAGAGCTTATCCGGACTGGGGATATCCATATGGTTTCGGCGAAATGGGTGAGGATGGTCAGCCATATTGTTACTCTTGCAATGTCATTACCACTGAAAATGGTTCAGAGCCTATTGTGCTGAAGAGCTTTAAATATCAAGGTGATAAATTTATGGTTAATCCAACTGAATACCTGTATTTGATTAGAGACAAGGCTCAGTTGTTTATCTATGATGGTCTTGATTTCAAAAGCATTCCGGTACTCGACCTCCTCAAAGATCAGACAAAAGTATCCATTACCTTCAGCAGTAAGAACCTTGAATCAGACGACAAGATTGAGAAGTTAGCCGATGCACTTCACTATTTCAATAACATCCAATTCAACTTCGACAGCTTTAATATATCAAGCAGGGCCGAATCAATAAGATACATTTACAAGAGAAATACCGGCACGCAAAGTGCGACATCAGATGATGATTTATAGTTATGTACTACACAAGAGAATCATACACTAATTTTTTAGACACTGAGATAAATGCTCAGATACGGGATTTTGAACAAGTCGTCCGGACAAAAGCACTTGTTTTAAAATCGCGTGGAAATGTCTTTGTCGGAAAATTTCAAAAACTCCAAGATAATGGTACCGCTGTCTTTAAGGTGAGGAATTCCGATAATATGCCTCGAAAGAACTCTTTCTGGACAGCCTGCTACCTAACAGGAGAAATGGGCAGTTTCAAGAATTGGGGTGATTATTCTTGGTTGGACTTAAGAAAAGATTACCAAAGGGATTATTCTGACGCGTATTGCGCTTGGATTGCAAAGGCTACAGAGGAGGATTTCTGCCTTATTGGTATAAAAAATCTTTCTATAGAATTTGCAGATGTTCTCCAAAAGGAGATGCCAATAATTGCGTTCGGCCCTAAAGATCCACCTCTTCAGTATTTATATAACCTGAAGGACATTGTAGCTGATGAGTCAATTAAGAATGTCAACAAGGTATTAGATTTTGATGCTACCGATCCGCTTTGGAATCCAACACCACTTGCATCTGATACTGATCTTCCCGCTATTCTTGCGGGTGTCTTTGATAAAAACAACTGTGTGGCAATACAAGGCCCTCCGGGTACCGGAAAAACATACAGATTGGCACAATATGCCGCAACATTATTGAAGCAAGGAAAGAGCGTTCTTGTTACTGCATTAACGAATCAAGCGCTGATGGAGCTGGCAAAGAAAGAAGATCTTAAAGATTATATTGTTGCCGGGAAGGTGTCGAAGTCAAGCATGACAATTGATGAGAAACGCGAACTTCCATGCCTTGTCCCTATTAAAGAGAACAAATGTGATGCCTGTTCTGGGTATTTATCTCTTGCTTCTTTCTATGTTTCAAGTACATGGGCGGCGACTCTCGCTGAGATTCCTTTTGACTACGTACTTATGGATGAGGCGAGCCAGGCTCTGCTTCCTATGATAGCAGCAGCATTCAAATTGGGCAAACAAGTGGTTTGGATTGGTGATCAGAAACAGTTATCACCTATTGTTGCAATAAACGACGATATTATTAGTAATAAAGATTGGAGTCAAATAATTAATGGCTTTGACACATTATGTAATACGCAAAAACTTGATTCGTACCTTCTCAGCGATACATTTAGGTTAATGCCGAGGGCTGCTGATAGTACAGGTGTTTTCTACAATAACAACTTGAGGTCTGTCTCGAAAATCGTAGATGTCCCTATTCAATTGCCATTTATAAACCCCAAAGGTGGTCCAAATATTATAGATTTAGAACTTGAAACGGGAAAAAAGGCTCCGATTAATGCTTTTGAACAAATCATTGATGTCGTACAAAAGATTTATGAGCTATCACCTCGTAGTGAAATTGCTGTCCTATCAAAATTCAAAGATTCTATTAGGGAGTTACAAAAATACTTCATTCTTAATTGGAAAGGTGCAAGTTTGCCTGACACAATTAAGATAGAAACAGTTGATAGAGTACAAGGCTTAACGGTGGACTATTGCATATTCTTTATTCCAAATGCATCTCTTCCCTATTCGTTAGACCCAAAACTATTCAATGTCGCAACATCAAGAGCAAGATTGAATACAATCATTGTGGCTGATTCTACAATGCTGCAACGGCAGATGTCAGATGATGTCAGAAAGTATATTCTCAAGGCTCACGAAGAACAATTTGTAGAATTTGGAGAGCATGAGCCGAAACGATTGACAGCTGGAGATATTGGAGTTACAGTGGTAGGCAAAGTAGATCTGTCCAAGTTCGAGCGCAAGAGAACAGAAATTGTAGAGGGCATGGACAACATATATATCATAGATACAAATGTGTTTGTCAAGTGTCCGGATATTATTTCAAAAATCGGTTCTCAATACAAGGTGATTATCCCCGCAACAGTACTTGAAGAGCTGGATAAGCTCAAGTTAAAGGAAAGCGTTGACAAACAAGCTCTGAGCAACGCAGCTAAGAACATATGCCGTGCATTTGAACAGAATTTCTCCAAGATGGAAGATGCGGACACATCATTGCTCCCTAATGGTTTTAATGCATCAAATCCAGACTGCAAGATTCTATCTGTAGCGCTGAAACACAAACAAGAAGGATGCAATCCGATTCTGCTTACATCAGATAATATGCTTCGTTCTCGTGCTGTTGGGCTTGGTCTTAAATCGTTAACTCTCAAAGAGTTTTTTGGCAAATAAAAAACAAAAATAGGAAGAGGATATGAATGCCATGTAAACTTCCCCTTTTTGTAAACTTCCCTAAAAACCAAACAGCTCTTTATTAGACAAAAAACGACAACTTTGTCGAAGGAGGACTAAATGAAAAAGAGTATTCACAGCGAGAGCGAGATGGTGAAAGCCGTCAAAAAACTGGAAAGCGGAATATCCTCAGAAGTAGTGACACAGGGACATGGGGTAACTCGGGCTACCTTGTATAACTGGAAGTCAAAATACAGCGGTATGGATGTGAGTCAGGTCAGGGAGATTGAAGGAACTGAAGGAGGAGAACCGGAAGCTGAAGCAGATGTACGCAGACCTTGCATTGGACAACCGGATATTAAGGGATGTTATTGAAAAAAACTCTATACCCGAGATAAAGAAACAGATAGCAGTCGAGATTGTTGAGGAATACGAATTGAGCATCGCTCGGGCGTGCAAGCTGATGGAGATCCACCGTTCGTATTACTATTATCAGGAGAAGCGAGATGACACTGAAGTTGAAGAAGCGATAAGGACAGCAACCCAATACGGAGACGGATTCTAGAAGATATTCAAACGTCTCAGGCGTGAAGGAAAGAATTGGAACCACAAGAAGGTTTACCGTGGGTACAAGAATATGCACTACGAGAAACGTGTCCGTTTGAAGAAACGCCTTCCGGCAAGGGTCAAGACACCTTTGGAACAGCCCTCCGAGCCCAATACGACATGGTCCTTGGATTTTGTTGGTGATGTCCTGGAGTGCGGACGGAAGTTCCGAGTGCTGAACATAATGGATGACAGTGATAAGGTGGCGGTGTCCCAGGAGGTTTCAATGTCTTTCCCGGCAAGAAGGGTGATAAAGACATTGGAAAAGGTAATCTAGCTGAACTGCAAGCCGAAAAACATCAGATGCGATAACGGCCCGGAGTTCATTTTAAAGGATTTCCAGGAATGGTGCAAAAGGAACGACATAAGCATTCTGTACACCCAGCCTGGATGTCCGACCCAGAACGGATATATAGAACGGTTCAATGGCAGTTACAGAAGGGCTGTACTTGACGCGTACATCTTCAGAAGCATTGAGGAAGTGAAACGGGTAACCCAAGAGTGGAACTGTTATTACAACAATGAGAGGCCCCATGAGAGTCGCGACAACATACCGCCGATGAAATACCGGGCAAAAAGGTGTGACACAAAATGATTGATGTTTAGACAGGCAAATATAGCTCCGCTTAGGGTGGCCTATCTGAAATCTACACCGAATTATACATGTAATTGGAACAGCAAAATATTATAATTTGTTGTCTAATTGAAGGCTGTCCTAAAAAGGGAAAGTTTACATTTTTAGGGAAGTTTACACCTTTACTTTATCCCCGTATTCATATATACG
>OGYZ01001662.1_pt1 | contig 16823 bp, 12 predicted proteins | sample 1576681 | NCBI WGS metagenome assembly OGYZ01 (sample SAMEA3541480, study PRJEB24748) | human gut metagenome | biome: human gut; feature: human-associated habitat; material: faeces | place: China | collected 2012 | reverse complement strand
CAATAGACCGATTGGCAGGGTTAAATATGCGCTAAACTAATTCCGCCAACAGGTTTTGTAAAGGCTTATTTGATGGCATTATATCTGATTACATATTAGCTGTAGTTAAGAATACAGAGCATATTTTAGAAGTACCAATATTAGCTGAAATTTTAGATGATTCTTATGTCACGAAGTTTAAAGACTACATTCATGACAATGACCTAAAGTTTCAAATAGATAATTGTGTACTGTTGCCTGAGAATTTACGTTTTATCTATGGTAGCGTGTCTAAATTTAGTCTTAATGGTGAATACGTGAGAAAATTCAATAATTTCTACAGCAGTATCAGAACTGTAAAATACAATTCTGTAGAATATAAAGACCTTTATACTGGACAAGTTCCTGATGGAATAACGTTAAATGGTCCTATTGCTCTTAATGATTTACCCCCCATAGTCTATACTGAAATATCTGTATTTTGCGCTCGTGATGATAGAAGATGTTTAGCAGATATTGCCGATAGAATACGTAAACGCTATTATTTGCCGTTTTCTGCAACATCATTTCCTTGTGTTTCTCGCTCGGAATTTGATAAAAGTATGTCTGATAAGAGTAATAAAAATAAGAAGTTACAAAGTGAAAGTGTATATAAACTATATAATGTTCGAGTTCAACCAGACAGAAAACATTTTCGTGTAAACCTTTATAATGAGCATTGTGTATATGAACCTGACACTATAGATTATGAACTATGTGACTCCGTTTGGGCTTCAGAGTTACTACCATACCAAGGTCGTTCTGCAAATATTCCAGAGTATAATAGTGAAGGTTTACCACTGGGTATTTTATGGGGACATAATATTTTAGGTAATCTTTCTTTTCAACCTAGTTATCAAATAATAGGTGAGAATCGTCAGATTAGGACAGATAAATATGGTTATCATTATAAAGATTCTCAAGTATGGGCTTTTTGTTTAGTATCGAAAGTTGACGAATATGGTAATTGGGTTTATATTAAAGGATATGATCCAATATATCAAAGAATGCAGATAGAAGAGAAGAAATATAAACCAACACCAGAGGCTATAGAATCAGAAATAAATGATATATATGTTGAGGATATAGATTTAGAAGAATATCGCCATAGATTCAGAAATAGTGATTTTTCAAAATCGGTTTCTGAGTCAACCTCATCTATTGAATATGTTGATTTTAATGTTAGGTATGATAAGTACTCTTCCTATAGTATGTATCCTTTTATATGCCTACCTATTATGGAAACACCTATCATGCCTTATAGAATACAAAAAAGAGTTTACAATCGTGGGATTCAGGAAGATTCATTTGAAAAAATGCTTTCTCGATTCATAAAAGATCCTTATGAGGTCAAATCTGATATTGGTTTGGTAAATGACATTGACTTATGTTATGAACCCGATATTGCTATTGTTCATCAGGGACATCCTCATGTTCATATTGATATAGAGATTGACGAACCTTATTCTGTTAATAACGAACCAATTCATTATATTGAATGTGATAATGACCAAAAAAGGAACAAATATTTTATTGATCATGGGTGGATTGTTATTCGTTTTTCTGAGAGACAGATTACACTTTATCCTAAAGGTTGTTTAAAAATAGTCGAAGACGTTTTGTCATCAATAGATTCTACGTATTTGCCTGAAGAAAATTCTTTAAATGAACAAATTGTCTCCGAAAGACACTGGTCACTTGAAGAGGCCCGTCAAATGATAGCAGCAAATGAGAGGTCGACATATTTAGGTTTAGACATTATGCAAAAGTCTGTCCCAAATAGTGGTGAAACATTCCCAAAACAACAACTGACAGAATCAGAAAAACGTGTTAGAGCGGAAGTAAGATCTCAGAATGAGTCAGACTTGCAAAGGGAAGAAATACAAGAATTATCATTTTCTGCCCAAACAGGCAAAAAAGCATCTTGGTGGCGAAGAATCTTGCGTTATTTTATAATGCTAAAAAAATAGATAGTAATAAAATGTGATTTTAGAAACCCATCTTTGATATATAAACCAAGAACGCAGGCTGTGCGAATTCAAAAAAAAGAGTTTGACGCACATTTTCAGTGCATCAAACTCTTTATTTTTTATCTACAATAGTTTATTTTACTGCAACCTTGATTGCATTATCACCGAATTTTGCAATAACCATGGTTTCTGATACAGCGCAGGATGCGGTACCGTCTACGGCAGAAGATGAGCCGATAAGCTTGCCATCAGCTGCATAAAACTTAACCACCTCGCCATTATCAAGACCCGAAATGCAGACGATGCCATCATGAGCGGAAGCCACAACGCCACGGGTTCTAGCCTGATAGATGTTGGTTGTATTCTCCAGGTTGGCATTGACCCAATATAGTGTTACCTTAGCCTTTTCGGATGCAGAATAGCCATCAGCTGTTGCATATACAGATATGTCATAAGCTGCTGAAAGAGATACATTACCGTCTTCGCAAAGTGCATCTGTAGCCATATCCTTATCACTGATAGTATAGTGATACTTTGCTCCTGCAGTTTCGCTAGAGAACTTTAATTTACCTGCACCATAAAAGATTGCTGGAGTGGCACATGGGGTAACAGGTTTATCGTCATCACCAGATTCGTTTGGATTCCAGGCAGATATATTAATAAAATCAGAGCCGAAAGTTTTCTTAGAATCCTGAAGATATTCCGCTGGGACTTTTATTTCTATATAGTTTGACAACCCCATGCTAGAGTAATCACATGTTGGTGGTACACCTTTAAAAAAAAATGTATTAAGTTTTACACAGTTTGTGAAGGTACGATATTCTCCTATCCATTTTACTGATGCGGGAATAGTAATGGAAGTCAAACTACTGCAATACGCAAAACATAAAGAACCAATAGATGTTACGGATGCAGGAATGGTTATTGAAGTTAAACTACTGCAGTAAGAGTATCTATTATTGGTTGATTATCAGTATTATACGCTCTAAACGGTAGAAAAGTGGTTATATGGATTCTATATAGATACGAAATGGCTAAGATTTAACGTATTTAACTTTCAATTACATCAAAAGCTACGAAAATAGGGAATGGATGATACTCTTTCATCTGCCTCATAAAATAATCTTGGTAGTCTTTCGTAGGATGATTTACGTGGTACATTGTCGAACGAATTGCTCTAAATGCAACTTTGCAACCGAGTTGCAAAGTTTATTTGCTACCTTTGTCGCCAAATTGAAAATTAAATGAAGCAGAAGCTCTACATAACAGTTTTGGCTTTGACAACGATTGTATTGTTGGCGTTGCCATTTATACCGCACCATCATCACGAAAGTGCGGTATGTACTGTCGTGGAGCATTGCAGCAGCGACAACGCAGACAATGACAAGCACACATCACATAATGACGATGGAACAAAGTGCTTTGAACAAGGCAGTTGGGATGTTGCATCAGCAAAGACTTTACATACAAGTAACATACATTATTTATATCCCGCAATAGTATGGGCTTTATCTCGTATTATGGGTTGGGTGTCAGAACCAGCGAAAGCGGAGTTTGACACTCGTACACCTATTATTATAAAGGCGGAACTATTGCGGATAAATGGACTTAGGGCACCTCCTTTTTCTCGTTTCTAACAGCGTTGCATTCATGTTAATGGGGTAACGTGCCATGGATATACCTTTTCCAAAAGAGGGGATATTCGCCAATTACTCATTTTATTTATTACGAACTGGCGAGTGCTTCAAGGTTTGGAGCGCAAGCATTAGTTATTGCTAAATGTCAATCAAGGAAGTTCTGGTGCTTGGTGCACTGGCCTTTCCTCTTTTGTCGTATGCACAAAGCAAAGACAGTTTGACATTCATGCATGATAGCACAGGCATGGCTCCAAAGAAGCGGTCTGCCTCATGTATCGTGCCTTATATCATCCCTGTATCGCTTATGTCGTATGGAACGGCAGAGGCTGTTGTGATGAACAAAGGTAGGATGCTGAACTATGCTATCGGACATGAGGTCATAACCCACAAGCCAATAGCCATAGGTATTGACGACTACACACAGTATGTGCCAGCGGCAAGCATGCTGGCATTAAATCTGTGCGGAGTAAAAAGTCGCCATAGCCTAAAAGAACAAACGGTACTGTTGGGTCTGTCAAGTTTGCTGACGGCAATATCCGTAAATGGCTTGAAATACACGGTAAGAGAGATGCGTCCTAATGGTTCACGTCGCAATTCTTTCCCATCTGGGCATACGACAGTTGCCTTCATGGGAACTGAACTCTTGTGGCAAGAATACAAGAACACTTCACCGTGGATAGGTATAGGTGGTTATGTACTGGCTGCCAGTACAGGCGCATTACGTGTGTATAATAACAAGCATTGGGTAGGAGATGTGGCTTTTGGAGCAGGATTGGGCATACTGTGCACGAAATTGGCGTACAAGTTATATAAGCCGATTTCACGCAAGATGCACAACAAGCAGCTCAGGCAAACAACCACTGTCTATCCATATTATAACGGACAACAAGGAGGACTGGCACTAACTATACAATTATAATTAGAACGACAGAGAAATGTTTCAAAAAATAATTCAATTATCAATTAAGAACAAGGTAACCATAGGCATGTTGACCTTGGTGCTCATTATATGGGGTGCATGGTCATTGTCACAGTTGCCTTTCGACTCTACACCTGACATTACGAACAATCAAGTACAGGTGATAACACAAGCTCCATCATTGGGAGCGCAAGAGGTAGAGCAGTTTATAACTACTCCTGTAGAAATGGCTTTGGCCAATATTCCACGTGTGGAAGAACGCAGAAGCATCAGCAGCAGTGGCTTGTCTGTCATAACTTTGGTTTTTGACGATGACGCTGATGTATATTGGGCTCGGCAACAAGTGAGTCAACAACTAAAGGAGGCTGAGGAAGTTATACCACAAGGTAAGGCAACCATAGGTATGGCTCCTGTCACTACTGGTTTGGGAGAAATATTCCATTATACCATTCGTGCGAAGAAGGGTTATGAGGACAAATACAGCTTGTCAGACCTTCGTACCATTCAAGACTGGATAGTCCGCAAACAACTGTCAGGTACGCCTGGTGTTGCAGAGGTAAGCGGTTGGGGTGGATATGTGAAACAGTATGAAGTGGCTGTGGATGCCGACCGTCTCAATGCAGCAGGTCTTACTGTCACAGAGGTTTACGATGCCCTTGAAGCAGGTAACGAGAACACAGGAGGAAGCTACATAGAGAAAAACAGCAACCAATATTTTATCAGAGGATTAGGACTTGTTTCAACCCTCGAAGATATTGAGCGTATTCCTGTCAAGACCGTCAATGGCACGCCTATCCTGATACGTGACATAGCAAAAGTACAGTATGGCTATGCCACACGCTATGGTGCGGTCACACGCAATGGCGAAGGTGAAGTGGTGGCAGGTATCTCACTGATGCTGAAAGGTGAGAATTTCCAGCAAGTTATCAAGAACGTAAAAGAGCGTATTGCGCAGATTCAGAAGAGTCTGCCAGAGGGAGTTGTCATAGAACCATTCATAGATCGTACCCAGTTGGTAGACCGTGTTACTGGCACTATCACCCGCAACCTTATCGAGGGTGGACTCATTGTTGTATTCATACTTGTTCTGTTCTTAGGCAATTACAGGGCAGGATTAGTGGTGGCATCCGTCATTCCGCTCGCCATGCTGTTTGCCTTCGGCATGATGCGGTTGTTTGGTGTCAGCGGAAACCTTATGAGTTTGGGAGCCATTGATTTTGGCTTGATAGTGGATGGTGCCGTGATTATTGTAGAAGCCGTATGCCACCATATCGGTATCAGCCGTGACAAATACCATGGCTTACGCTTAACACAAGAACAGATGGACAAGGAGGTGTATCATTCCGCTTCCAAAATTCGTAAGAGTGCAGCTTTTGGCGAAATCATTATCATGACGGTATATCTGCCATTGCTCACATTGGCTGGCATAGAAGGAAAGATGTTCCGCCCGATGGCACTGACCATTTTCTTCGCCATCCTTGGAGCGTTCATCCTTTCACTCACCTATGTACCAATGGCAAGTGCATTATTCCTTAGCAAGGAAAGCGTACATAAGCCAAATTTGTCAGATCGTCTGATAAACAAGTTACAGAGCTGGTATAGCCCCATCATCACAAAGAGTCTGCAACACAGCAAAACGCTCATAGCCTCAATGGTGTTACTGTTTGGCATCAGCCTTTTCGCTTTTACCCGTTTGGGCGGAGAGTTCATCCCGAACCTTGAAGAGGGTGACTTTGCAGCCGAGATAAGCATGGCGCAAGGCACATCACTCTCTCAGATGGTGAAAACCTGCACTCAAGCAGAAAAGATATTGAAGTCTAAGTTCCCGGAAGTGAAGCAGGTGGTAACCCGCATCGGTAGTTCTGAGATTCCTACTGACCCGATGCCTATAGAACGAGCAGACATGCTAATCGCCCTCTATCCAAAAACGGAATGGACTTCTGCAAAGACAAAGGACGACCTCATGGAAAAGATGGAAGAAGCCTTGGGAGCGATTCCTGGTATGGAAGCCGAATTGACACAGCCAATTCAAATGCGAAACAACGAGTTGATTACTGGTATTAAGCAAGATGTCGCCATCAAAATATACGGCAACGACCTTGATGCCCTGCAAGCATCCGCAAAGCGTGTGGCTTCACTTATCAAACGTGTTGACGGAGTGTCAGACCCATTTGTCGAAAAAGTACAAGGTTTGCCACAGATTCAAGTAAAGTACAACCGCGACCAATTGGCCCAATATGGTATTCCGATAAGAACAGCCAATAAGGTGCTTGAAACAGCTTTTGCAGGAAGTCGCTCAGGATATGTGTTTGAGGGCGACAAGCGATTTGACCTGGTGGTGCGTATGGACAAGAACTTACGCAATGACATAAAGGCGATAGAAGGTCTGTACCTTCCTCTTCCCGATGGTGGAACTATTCCACTGCAGCAAGTGGCACAGATAACACTGACAGATGCACCTGCACAGGTTACACACGAGGATGGACAGCGAAGGATATTTGTCGGTTTCAATGTTAGGGGACGAGACATACAGACCACAGTGGATGAAATACAGAAAATTTTGGACAAGGAGCTGAAGTTGCCGGCAGGTTATTACTACACTTATGGCGGCCAGTTCCAAAATCTGCAAGAAGCAACCAATCGTTTGATGCTGGCAGTTCCTTTGGCATTGCTCGTCATTTTGGGTTTGTTGTATGCTACGCTGAAGAATATAAGGGAAACCTTGTTCGTGTTCTCAGCCATACCTCTCTCAGCCATTGGTGGTGTGTGGGCTTTATGTCTGCGAGGCATGCCTTTCAGCATCTCCGCAGGTGTAGGTTTCATCGCCCTTTTCGGTGTGGCTGTGCTGAATGGAATTGTACTGATAGGACAGTTTAATGCTTTTGAGAAAGAAGGCGTGAAGGATGTAAAGAAACGAGTAATAGATGGTTGTATGCTCCGTCTTCGTCCCGTCATCATGACAGCATTGGTAGCTTCCTTAGGTTTTATGCCTATGGCCTTGTCAACTGGTGACGGTGCTGAGGTTCAACGACCATTGGCTACTGTGGTCATTGGCGGATTGGTAACAGCCACGATATTGACACTTGTTGTCCTGCCATCTATTTATAAGACATTCACCAAGAAAAAAGAAACAAACGTATGATAAGGATAAGATTGATTATATTAGGCGTACTATCTATGGTATTCGCTTCCATGTGCGCACAAACAGAGAGTTGGTCTTTGCAACGATGCCTAAGTCTTGCTCTCGACAACAGCCTGTATATGAGAAATGGGCAAATAGCGGTCGACAAAGCCAAAGATTTGCAGGGTACTACTTTTGATATAGAAAAGACTTCCATATCGCTCAGCCAAGATCCAACATCTGGCGGAAGTCCTGACAATGGCATTACGATAAGCCAAACCTTTGACTTTCCCACGGTGTATTCCGCCCGCAACAAGTTCTTGAAAGCTGAGACTGCCGTGGCGCAAAGTCAGGTGGCAATAGTAAGAAACCAACTGGTAAGAGATGTAACATCTGCATATTACTCGTGGCTTCATTCACATGGTACGTTGCTCGTACTGCAAAAGCAGGACAGCGTATATCAGCACTTCCTGCAACTGGCATCGGCCAAGTACAAATCGGGGGAGGCAAATCAACTGGAACAGATGAATGCACAACGATTATTGAACGAGAATCGGATAAGTTTGCAAAGAGCAGAGAATGACTGCAAGAAATATTTATTGCAGTTGAAACAGCTCATCAATACCGATGCTGACTTCACTCCCCAAAACGAGGGATTGGCAAAACCATATGACACGAATCTTGGGGAAATAAATTTCTCAGACACACCACTTGGCCGAAACATACAAGCACGCCTCATAAGCAATGAACGTAATGTTTCGCTTGCCAAGCAGGGGTATATGCCAAGCTTCACTCTCGGATTTACAACACAGGCTGTCATCAAAGGATTTAATCCTTACAATATTGACAGAAGCAGGTTTTCCAAAGGTAACTTCATGGGATTTGAGGTAGGCATCGGCATACCCCTGTTCTGGAAAAGCAACCAGTCAAAAGTCAAGGCTGCCAAACGTGATGTCGAGTTGGTGCAGAATGAGCGAGTTTTGGCAGAACAGCAGCAGAAAACACTTGTACGTGATGCTGCCAATGAGTATATGAGAGCAAAACAAGTGCTTGATTATTACGAAAAACAGGGCAACGCTGAGGCAACGCTCATGGCGAAACTATCGCAGACAAATTACGAGAACGGAGAAATGGGGTATGTGGAATACATACAAAACCAAACTTCTGTTCTCGATGTGCAACTTCGCTATATCGATGCAGTCAATGATTATAATCAAGCTATCATCAACATCAATTATCTCAACGGAAATAAACAATGAAAACATTAAATATCATCATCATAGCTGTTATCAGCATATTTCTTGCGTCATGCACTAAAGGTAAGCAGGAAGAAGTAAAGGGAAACAAGGTAGAGGAGCAAGGCAATGAAAACATTGAACTTACTCAAGAACAGATTAAGACGGTTGGCATTAAACTCGGTAAGGTTGAGAACCGCCCTCTCAACAATGTGGTACGTGCTAATGGCGAACTTCAGCTCAACCCACAGGACATGGCGGACGTGACTTCTCTCGTTGGAGGTATTGTCCGTAAAATTTATGTAACGGAAGGACAGCAAGTGAAAGCAGGTCAAGTAGTTGCTCACATAGAGAATACCGAAATTGTTGGATTGCAGAAAGACTATCTCATTGCAGTAAAAGAGACCTATGTAACACATCAGGAGTTGCTACGCCAAAAGACATTGGCTTCGCAGAAGGCAGGAGTGGAAAAGACCTTGCAACAGGCATCGGCTGCATACGAGATGGCTTTGGCACGTCAGACTGGGCTTTACAATCAGCTCCGTCAATTTGGCATTAACATCAATCTTGTGAAACAAGGCAAAATAATACGGCAGATACCTATCACGGCTCCAATCTCTGGCATCGTGACGAAGATAAGCGTAAAGAGCGGAAGCTATACAGAAAGTTCACAATCATTGATGCAAGTAGCCAATAATACCGCAGTGTTCTGCAACTTGAATGTTTTTGAGCGCAATATCAGTCAAGTTGCTAAGGGTCAGAAAGTTGATTTCGTCATTACCAACAGTCCGAATATTCATTTCAAGGGAACGGTAAGAGAAATCAATCGCTCGATGGATTCTGGCACCAAGGCTATATCTGTACATGTCGGTATCGATGCAAAGAATACCACCGAACTTATTCCTGGCATGTATGTGACAGGCATCATTAGTATGGGCAAACAAAATGTGCCTGCCTTGCCAGACGATGCAATTGTGAATGCCAATGGCAAGCAATATGTGTTCGTGCTTGACAAAAAACACAAAGAAGGCAATGACGTTAAATATCAATTCAAGCAGGTGGAAGTCGTTGCTGGTGTAAGCGAATTGGGATATACGCAAGTGGATTTCGTCGCTCCAATTAGTATGGATGCAACTGTTGTTACTTCTAACACCTTCTACATAGCGTCTATGACGGCAGATCATGGGGAAGAATAAAAAGAAGGAACAAAGACAACATTCTGAAAATACAGGCAACAGACATTCTCGCAAGAGAAGGTTGTTGCCTGTTATAAAGATACTTTATATCTTGATAGGTATGATATTGGGGGTAGCCTGCTGGTATTATCTCTATCGTTGTGAGGAAGTGTCTTGTCTTGTTTCCTATTACGGCCTATTGGGATGCCTTCTGATATTCTTTTTTTTTAGCTGGATATTGACACAAGCGAAATAGCATCCCTTTATAGCCAAGATGTGAGATGCGTTGTTGCGAAATCTCACATCTTGTTTTTGATAAGCATTTACACGATGCTTATTTTCGTGATGAACGATAGGGCTTATTATTCATTGATCCTAAACCTATCTTCTGTGTACCGTCCCAATTCGTCAGTTGGTCAGCGCACCCATTAGAACCGCCAAGTGAAACGTATGTGTCTGCACTACATGACATGTGGTCAACAAAAGCGAGAAAGTAGTCAATGGCGTTGTCTGTGAATTGAACTTCATTCGTGGCGAAGAGTTTTGTCCAGCTTGTAATACATTCTTGCTGGAAATCTGTAAAACCACGCCATGGCATATCGGATAAGAACTTCTTAGCTGCAGACTCAATGCCAGCTTTTGAGTCCAATCCAATGTAATGTTTGGCGGCAGAAGCCATGATGCCGTAGTATATGGATGCTGCTTCCTTCTCATCGAAGTTAATTCTTTCTGTCTTGGCAAAGGATGATAATGCCCCATGCCCTTCGTTAATGAATTTGTCAAGCACTCCTATGTATCGGCTCTGCCGAGCCTGTCTCTCACGTTCGGCTTCGGCTTTCAGCGTTGCTTTTTCATTCATTTCTCGCTCCTTACGTGCCTCCACCTGTTTCCAAGCGTCTGTCATTTCGGGCTCTTGCCAAATGGCATTCCAACGTTCTTTCAGCTCATTACACTTTTCCTGAAGTGCGGCATTATAAATTTTGCTACTGGCAAGTTCTTCCTTTGCATAGTCAAGTTGGGTTGTCACTCGATCCACTGCCTTTTCGTCAAGTTGGGATATGCGTTGCTTGACTTTCGCATTTTCTGCCTTTAGCGCATCGTTCTCGGCACGAAGCGACTTGTTCTCCTCTATCTGCTTATTGAGGTTCTGCATATAGTAAGTGTATGTCTTGTTGACAGACTTGCGTACATCTTCATTCTGCTTGTCACGTTCTGCATTAATCGCTGCTACAAGAGCCTTGATTGCTGCGTTGATGTTGTTTACACGCTCCTCGCGCCATGTCTTTTGTCCTATAAGTGCAGGAATAGGGATGGCAAGTTCTTTCTTTACAGCATTCATCGCTTCTTGAACTGGTGCCTTGATGTTGAGAAAAGGAATGGTCAGCTCCTTCTTGTCGATCAGGGCAAGTACAGCATACTTCTCCACTCTGTCAAGAGCGACTTTCGCCTGACGTTCCGCTTCAAGCACCACCTTGTTCTTATGCTTGCGTCCTCGTTTCTCTTCCTCGGAAAGTTCATCATAGGAGAAGCCTCTTGCCAAGCCATACTTATGCCCTACCTTGTTGTAATAGTCAGTATGCAGTTGGGAAAGGTATTGTGATTTGTCCTTTGCTCGCTCTCCCCACACTTTGGCATAAGAGACCTTTTCAACAACACCCTTTGTCGCTTCCGATTTTGTGTAGTTGTCACGTTCTTCTTTTGGAAGTGCTCTCCATTCCTTTGTAGAGAGAACCTTTTCTGGATTATCCTTGTGAATGTACTTGCTTCCGATGCGCCCACGTTTCTTTACTTGTTCAACAGGTACGGTCTGCACATGGGCATGGATGCTTGTCTCGTCACAATGCACATCAAAGCCGATGACATTCTCTTCTCCCCATTTCTCACATGCAAAGCGGTAGGTGTCCAATGCCCAGTCATAGATGCCTTTTTGCAATACAACCTTGCTGTGGTCAGCATTTGGATCTGATGTGTCAATATTCTGGTCGCCAAAGGCAAGTCTGTTAAGCACGTCGTGGTCACCACTGAAGATGATGCCGACAGTGCAGTTCGGACTGTTCCTTGAAACTTGGTCGGGACGCTTGGCATCCATATACGGCTTGAAGCCAAGTTCATCAAGTCTGTGCTGCAAGCGTTCATGCAACGGCACAGACTGGGAACCAAGAGGCAATATCTTTCCACCCTTGACTATCTCAAAGTTGAGTCTCTTGCGTGAGTAGTTATAATGGTTGTTTTTGTCTATGTCTGCGTTTTTTAGTTGGTAACGCTTCTCGTCCCAACCTCTGCGTTCCGCCTCGTTGCCCACTTGGGACGAGAACGATTTCTTGTCCGTGCCTACATGGATGGCGGCACGTGGTATGTTTCTTTTCATAAGAATCTTGTTTGAGTTTGTAACATTGTTATAGTATGACTGGTGACAGGTCTCGGGCGGAGCCTGAGCATAATAGAAGGACTTTTTAAGTGAACAGCGTCAGCAGGTGAATCTAAAAGTCCCTATTATGTTTAGGACTTTTGTGAAAGTCCGTCACGCAAGCGTGCCCGCAGATTCTTCCCCATTCTGCTATGACCCTTCTACCAACACCAACCCAAGGCTGTCTATCAGATGTTGGAGTGGCGGATGTTGCTTTATCAGTCTTTGTAGCACCATCTGCGGTGTTTCCGTCATCAATAGGAAGTCGGCAATGTCAAGACCTTTGGTCTTTTGTTCATCGGTGGCATTGTCTTCCAAGATGTTGCTTATGACAACCCTTTTGCTAACTGATTGCAGCAATGGAATTTTTGATTTCCATTTGTCCGTTGCTCCAAGGTCAGGGAACAGAATGATGTCCCGACCTCCCAATACCTTGATAGCGATTTGGTTGAGACAGCCATGCATACCTCCAGTTGCCAGCCAAATGAAATTGGGGATGAAATGGGATGCGATTATGGCAGTTTTTTCGCTCTCGACAATAGCAACCGACATTGTGGGATGTTGTGCCAGCAAATGCTCACCAAAGAAACATTGGCACAAGTTGAAATCTGGAAGATGAAGAAAAGCATGCGCCCATCCAACATAAGAACGTGGCTCTTTCACACGATGTCCGTCTTTGGGATTATATAGCATGACCTTGCCAGTCCTCACCTTATCATCCTTGTCAACTTGCCAATAAATGGTTGAGCCTCCCCACTTATAGGATGTTCCGACATGATACATCTTCATCAGCCTTTCTGTCTCTTGTTCACCAAAGACCTTGGAAAGGTACCGGTATAACGGATTGATTCCGTAATGAGACAAGGAACGCTCCATAATAGCGTTGGCGATAAAGGAAATAGGCTTTTCTACGACTTTCGGTTGAGTATTCCTTCTTGTCGGATATGGCAATTTGTCCTTAGACAGAAAGTCTGGATGCTCACGGAAATAGTCTTTAGGAGTATAGTGATACCCACAACTATGCTCATGGTCGCATTTGCCTACATTGTCAGGGAAGGACACTTCCCCCTCATCATCTATGTATCTTGTGAAACAATGCTTGCGTTCACAATTCGGGCATGTGTAACGATTGCCTAATCTGTATTTCTCCAAGTGAAATCTATACTCGTTCATCATCGTAACTGAAATGAATTATTGGTGAATTTCAGCTTTCAGTTCTTTCATATTTTCAGTTACGCACTTGTCAACTGAAAAACTGAAACAAATGAATACTGAAAACAGGTTGGTTTATGTTTCAGTTGCCAGTCCTGTTTCGAACTTTACTTTTTCGTAAAATCCTTTCTTTGCCTTTGTGATTAGTCCAGACTTCATAAGCTCCTTTATATAGTTCATCACAGTACGGTCTGTAACATGCAGATTCTCCATTCCTGTTTTTATGGCTGTTTTTGTGTCAAAACTGTCTTCCAACAGATACAGCAACTCCTTGGACATAGAATCACAGGTGTCTTCAGCAACAAAGGCTCGGCAGCGTTGATAGCAATTCTCACAGTATTCATTGAGTCGTAATGCTCCTTCTATGGAATCCACATCAATACTTTGCAGATGGCTCTCGCCACAGGCGTATCTTAGAGTTTGGAGCAATAAGGCAATGCGTGCGACGTGGGTATTGTGCTTCATCACCCTCGTTTCAACATCTTCATCGTCCTCTATGGCATTGATGGCATCCACATTTCTGTTCCACCAACCAAAGAAAAGAGAATGTGCGTCCTTGTCCATGTAAAGGATATTTGGACAACATTCATTTGTGTCATTACACCTTGCATAGTCAAGTCCAAAGATTTTTCCGATGATTTCAGCCCATTTTCTTGAAGCCTCGCTCTGGCGCACATGGCCGTCTTCCTCATCCAGCCAGTGTGGAACTTTCTTGGATTTGGGATATACAACCAGAATACGGTCAAGAAAACCAGTATCCATGAATTTGGAAGCCATCAGTTCCTTCATTCGTTTGGTCTGTGTTGTACCGATGATGTTGACACATGGCTCTTCTACACGTTGTGGGCGGTCATTCTTGACACGGGTGTTCTCCAAGTGGCATCCGCTCCAGATGGAAAGCAGGCGTTCAAGCATGGGATTTTTCCCATACCTGTCTGTATTGGCAAGCAGTCCGAGAATTTCATCATAGTTGATGGCTATGCCACGCAAGTTGTTGTAATGCTCCAATACCAGAGCCTCCAATGTAAAGTCATCCAATGTGACCCTTTCCAGAATAGGCTTCTTCATTTCCTTGCTTCCGCTTTCCTTTGTTGCACATGCGGCCTCATACAGGTCAAGTTCATGGCAAAACTTGTCAAACAGCTTTCGTTCATACTCCCGAATTGGCTTGTATGCAAGCTGTAATGGTGGAGTTTTGCCCATGCCAGGTCTGCCAACCAATATGATATAAAGGGCGGCATTCGTGTCCCAATCCTGCTTAACGTGAATACGATAGGTATTGCCAATAGCCGCTGATGCTGCCGACAGCATGGACATGGCGACATAATCCACCTTGAAATTGCCGTGCACCACCATGTCTATGATGATGGACTGCATTTTTTGTGGAAATACCTCAAGAGGGAAGCCTGAGTCCGCTAAAGACTCGGCTTCCATGTTGATTTTGTTACAGAGTTCAAGCGCTTCCATAGCATTACCAGTTTAAGGGTTTCGGTTTGCGCTTGTTTCCTGCAAGAATGGCAGCATTCTCCTCCTCTGCCGTGAGAGGTACAGGATTTTTGCGGTTAGTCTCCAGCCACTTGTCAAGTTCATCCTGATAAAGGCAGTAACGCTTGCCCGGCTTGGTGGCAGGAATGCTGCCGTTGCCAAGTTTCATGTAGAGAGTTGCCATCGGCATTTTCAGGTATGCCGATGCTTCCTCCACACTCATAGGTATGTGCGTGTTCGCCTTGTGTGGCTTGTTCTGTGATTGCAGACCGATGATCATCTGCTTCATGCCCACCACTTCATCCCAAAGCTGGGCAACGACCATTGGAAGGTCGTTGAAAGTTAATTCCTTATTCATTCTGATACTTTGTTAATAACTGGTGCAAAGGAACAGAATGATGCTTCCGTTACTGAGGTTCGTGACAGTCATTTGTCATTCACGAAGGAATAACTCTAACAATGGGGATTATTCGGGAGTTTCCTCTTTAACATCATGAAACTTATATCCACCATTGGCAGGCTCGTCAATAGGAATGACATCATTGGAGCATGGTGCTTTCAGGTTCTTCAATGTGCTGTAGTCCAAGCCTTCAAACGGCTTTGGAAATAATACCTTGACAAAGGCTATTCGCATTGCCATTGTGTAATCACGTTTACCCAAACGCTCTGCGATATTCCACACAAAGTGCCTTAAAGGGATATTCTCAACCGTCTCCTTGAAACGGTTTATTGCTATTGGGGTATAGTTGGTGTCGTTGCTCCATTCCTTGACAGCCTCTATAACCCTATTCAAATCATCCTCATACAGAAAACGTGACATGGTACGGTGCACATAGTCAAGTACGGCTCTTGTTCGTTTTTCCTTTTCCTCCTGTGCTTCTTTTTCTTGTGCCTCTACACACTTGGCATAGTCCTCATGACTGTATTGTGCTGACTCTGTTTGTGGTAATGTTTGCTTTGGCTGTTCTTGCTCTGTTGCTGGCTCTGCTTCTACCACGTTTTTCTTTGCCTTGTTGTTGCTACCAATGGTCATCAGTTCATAGGGATAATTCACCATGGAAATGAATATCGCCCAAAGCAGGATGTTGCTTCCTACAAAGATGATTGACTCGACAAACAGACTTTGGTGAAAGTCATTGCCTACATACATCGCCACGACAAGAGAGATGGCGAGAATTGCAGTACCAACAAAAGCGTAGATGGTACAATCTGAAGTTGTCTTGTTTACTGTCATTATCGTATTCGTTTTATTGTTATTCGTTCAAAAACTTCCACAAAGTTAGACGCAGAAGCATGTAAAAACCGCATTTACGTTCTCTGGCACTCTTTCTTTTACGCTTTATTAGCGTTCTAATATGATATCATACTCTGAATCATACTTTAAACTGCTCGTTAGTGCCAGTTGCCGCTAATTGCTGACTACAAAGGTAAGGGCAAAGAAAAGGGAAATTTGCAGTTCCTCTTCAATATCTATAGATATTAGGATGTATTTGTCGGATTGGTTCTATCCACGACAGCAAATAGAACCAACAAAACGAGAAAAGGACTATTGGAACTCAATTATTCCAACAGTCCTTTTCTGCGTGTTGTTGTCAAATGGTTACTTCTTCAAGGTGATGCAGCCAACCGAAGCACGCTTCTGGG
>OGYZ01001652.1_pt1 | contig 16877 bp, 14 predicted proteins | sample 1576681 | NCBI WGS metagenome assembly OGYZ01 (sample SAMEA3541480, study PRJEB24748) | human gut metagenome | biome: human gut; feature: human-associated habitat; material: faeces | place: China | collected 2012 | reverse complement strand
CTGCGCTTCTGCGTCAGGGCACTGTTGATGACGAACAGGTTTTGCAGGCCGATGGGCGCCACGTAGGCCAGACCCATGGTCAACCCCTGAAGATAGATATTCATGGCTGTGATTTTCTCCTCATGCTATTTACTCCGGTTTTCTTACCTGCTATAATGATACCATAGCTTTGGAGAAATGCAAGAGCGCAGATTTTTATGGGCAAGTAAGGAGGGGCTTACCATGTCACAGACCATGCCGCAAAGCCACTACGACTGTCCCTGTATGGAGAAATGTCCGCTGCACCACGCCATGCAGCTGATCGGCGGCAAGTGGAAGGTGCAGATCCTGTGCGCCGTGGCCAACGCCGGGGCCATCCGCTACAACGCCCTGCGGAGCAAGCTGGACGGCATCTCCAACACGGTGCTGGCCTCGGCCCTGCGGGAGCTGGAGCGCGATGGGCTGGTGACACGGCGGGAGTATCTGGAGGTGCCGGTGCGGGTGGAATACGGCCCCACGGACAGCTGCCGGGCACTGCTGCCCATTTTGGAGCAGCTCAGCGACTGGGCAGAGGCCAGGATGTGAGCTTTCGATTGGACAAATACCGGAATTTGTCTGCAAGATACATCATTTTTCACAAATTGCAGTGGGAATTATAGAGCAAATCGCGGGATTTTCGTATCAATGCCCATTGCAATCCTGCCGTAATCCAGTATAATAGGAAATGGTGAGGGTTAGTTTCTGCGCGCTGCACCCTCTGGCGCGAGAGTAAAAATGTGCGTAAGGAGTGCTGGTTCATGTATACACGGGAGATCACGGTGAAAAATGAGGTCGGTCTGCACGCCAGACCCGCGACCTATTTCATTCAGAAAGCCAACGAGTTCAAAAGCGGCATCTGGGTAGAAAAAGAAGAGCGCCGCGTCAACGCGAAAAGCCTGCTGGGCGTGCTGAGCCTGGGCATTATGAAGGACACCACAGTGACGCTGATCGCAGACGGCAGCGATGAGAAGGAAGCTGTGGATGCGCTGGCTGAGCTGATCGAGAACCTGGACGAGTAAACACAATGAAAGAGAGACGGCTTCGCCGTCTCTCTTTTCTTTTGCGTACGACGTACCTCCGGCGCCGCGGGGGTACCGCTTTTTATCCGTGGAACTTCCCATATACCGCCCGGGCGGCCGCCTCCGGCACCACGGCAGAAAGCTGCTCGAGCGTGGCGTTTTTTACCGCGGTGACGGTACCGAAGTGCTGCAGGAGCCGCTTCTTCCGCGCCTCGCCCACACCGGGGATACCGTCCAGCTGCGAGCGCTTGGCGGAACGGGTGTGCTTCTGGTGGTGGTAGGCGATGGCGAACCGGTGTACCTCCTCCTGCACCGTGCCGATAAGGGCAAACAGGGCGGGTGTCTGCTGTATACCCAGCTCCTGGCCCCGGGCGGTGATGAGGGCCCGGGTGCGGTGGCGGTCGTCCTTGACCATGCCCAGCACGGGCACATCCAGCCCGGTCTCTGCCAGCACCTGCTCGGCCACACGGGCGTGCTCCTGACCGCCGTCGATCAGCAGCAGGTCCGGCAGAGGGGCGAACTTTTCATCGCCGTCCAGATAGCGCCGGAACCGGCGGGTGAGCACCTCGCGCATGGCACCGTAGTCGTCGGCGCCGGCGCAGGACTCGATACGGAAGCGGCGGTAGGCGGACTTCAGCGGCTTGCCGTCCTGAAAAACCACCATGCCGCCCACCTGGTCCGCGCCGCCGGTGTGGGAGATATCATAGCTCTCCATGCGCCGGGGCAGGACCGGCAGCTGAGCCGTTTCCTGCAAAAGGCGCAGGGTGCCGTTAATGCGCTGTACGGCGTCGGTAACGCGCTCCACCTCCTCCCGGGCGTTGCGGTGGGCGATGTCCAGCAGCGCGCGGCGCTGACCTCGCTGGGGGACCCGGAGGGCCACGGCGTGGCCGCTGCGCTCCGTCAGCAGGGCCGAGAGCGCGTCAGCGTCCTCGATGGCGGCTGGGAGAAGGATCTCACGGGGCAGGGACTGGCGGGCCAGATAGTACTGGGGCACCACAGCGGAAAGCAGGGCGCTCTCGCTGTCGGCAGCGTCGGGGAAAACCTCGGTCTGCCGGGCCAGGAGATCGCCGTCTTCGATGTGGAGAATGGCGCAGCCGGACCGGGCGGGGCTGGTATACGCGCCCCAGACATCGGTGTCGGCGCAAATACCGGCGATGACCTGCTGGTCCTTGGTCAGCACGGACAGGGCCCGCACACGGTCGCGGAGGGCGGCAGCCGTCTCGAAGTCCAGATCCTCCGCCGCGGCGTTCATCCGTTCCGTCAGCTGGGCAGTGACGGCGCGCAGCTTGCCCTCCAGCAGGGCGGTGGCCTGGGCCATGCGGCGGCGGTATTCCGCCGCGTCCGGGCCGTCCGGGCGGCAGAAGCCGTCACACCGGCCCATGTGGAAGTTCAGGCAGGGGCGCTCCTTGCCGATGTCCCGGGGGAAGCGCCGGGAGCAGGTGGGCAGGCGCAGGGCGGCGCACACGGCGTCCAGCGCCAGGCGCGTTTCGTGCCGGCCGCCGAAGGGACCGTAGTATTTCGCGCCGTCGTCGGCGGTGCGGTTCACCAGGGTAAAGCGGGGGTAGTCGCCGCTGTCCAGCCGCACGAAGGGATAGCCCTTGTCGTCCTTCAGCAGAATGTTGTAGCGGGGCTGATGGCGCTTGATGAGGGAGTTCTCCAGCACCAGGGCCTCGAACTCCGACCGGACGATAATGGTGTCGAACCGGTCCACATGGGCCACCATCATCTTCGTTTTCTCATTGTGGCTGGCGGTGTCCTGAAAGTATTGGCTGACGCGGTTTTTCAGTTTTTTGGCCTTGCCCACATAGATGACCTGGCCGGTCTTGTCCATCATCAGATAGACGCCGGGCAGCAGGGGCAGGTCGTTGGCCTTGGCGCGGAGCTCATCACGGGTCATGGCGTCATCTCCTTTCATGGAAAACTACAGATACGGGGATAGTATACCACCGCCGCGTCCCCTGGGCAAGGGGTGGAAGTACCGGAAAGTACAGAGAAAAGCCTGCGGCGGCGAAAAAGCAGTAGCGCGGCGCGGCAGGATGTGATACAATGGGTGCGAAAAATATGACGCGGGAGGCGCGGGATATGGAATTGCAGTGGTTTGACATCCGGGAGCTGACGGAGGACGCGGCCCAGACCGTGATAGGCATGATGGATGAGACGCGGCGGCGGCGTGTGGCCGACATCGCCGGTGAGGACGACCGGAAGCGCACCATCGCCGGAGAGCTGCTGGCGCGGCGGATGCTCGCGCAGACGATGGGCTGCGCGGAGAAGGACGTGCCGCTTCAGTGGGACGAGCTGGGCAAACCCAGCGTGGAAAAGGATGGCGTGTATGTGTCCGTGAGCCACTCCGGCCCGTGGGCGGTATGCGTAACGGCGGACGCGCCGGTAGGCGTGGACGTGGAGGTGGTACGCTCGGCCCAGGAGAAGTTCATGCGCCGGGTATGCAGCGAGCAGGAGATGGCGTACATACGGTCCGGGGACGACGGCGACTGCCAGCGGTTCTGGGAGATATGGACGGCCAAGGAGGCGCTGTTCAAGCTGACGGGCAAGGGTCCGCTGCTGGCGCTGAGCCGCTTCAGCCTGCCGGCAGGCGTAACGCTGGACTATACGGCACAAAAGGGCTGCGCCCTCACCATCGCGGCGCAGATTTTGTGAAAAATTTTGCAAAGTTGGCAAAAAAGGCTTTTCTTTCCCGTTTTCTTTTGGTACAATAGGGGCAGAAACATACGTCGGAGTGCAGGGCGCCCGGCGGTTTGAGGACGGACAGAGGAGGTTCGCTTTTTATGATCCGAGTCGGCATTATCGGCTGCGGCAAGATCGCACAGGTGCGCCATCTGCCTGAGTATGCAGCCAACCCCAATGCGGAGATCGTCGCATTCTACGACAAGAACATGGAGCGCGCGCAGGAGATGGCGGCGCAGTACGGCGGCAAGGTATACAACAGCTTCTATGAGCTGGTGGATGATCCCAACGTGGACGCCGTGTCCATATGCGTGGAAAACCGCAGCCATGCGGAGATCTGCACGGCTGCGCTGTACGCCGGCAAGCACGTGCTGGTGGAGAAGCCCATGGCGGTAACGCTGGCGGAGTGCGAGTCCATGGTGGCCGCCGCTGAGCGCAATGGCAGACACCTGATGGTGGGCCACAACATGCGCTTTGACCCGGTACACCGCAAGGCCAAGCAAATGCTGGACAGCGGCATCATCGGCGATGTGATCACCTTCCGCACCATTCTGGGCAACTCCGGCCCCGAGGGCTGGTCCCTGGAGGGCACGTGGTTCTTTGACAAGAACAAGGCGGCCATGGGCGCCCTGTCCGACATGGGCATCCACAAGGTGGACCTGATCCAGTACCTGCTGGGGCAGAAGGTCATCGAGACCACCGCCAAGGTAGTCACCCTGAATAAGCGTGACGACAACGGCAAGCTCATCAGCGTGGACGACAACGCCCTGTGCATCCTGAAAATGTCCGGCGGCGCACTGGGCACCATGGCGGCCAGTTGGACGGTGTATGGCCACGAGTGCCAGTCCACGGTGCTGTACGGCACCAAAGGCCTGATGATGATCTACAGCGAGCCGTCGGCCCCCATCATCATCAATGACCTGGAGGGCAACCGCACCAGCTTCGCCTTCGAGACAACGTCCCACAACTCCGGCGTCATCGACGAGTTCGTGGACGCGCTGGTCCATGACCGGGAGCCGGAGGTGTCCGGCAAGGAGGCTCTGACCACCATGCGGACCATCTTCGGCAGCATCCGGTCCTCCGACATCGCGCGGCCGGTGGCGGTGAACACCGATTTTGTGACCCATATCTGAGACAGAGACGCACTTGGGGCGGGCGATACGCCCGCCCCGTTCATTTCCCCGGAACGCGGGGACAGAAAGCGCAAGGAGGCAGCATATGTATCGTATTGGCATTGATCTGGGCGGCACCAACATCGCCGCCGGCGTGGTGGACGAGGGCCAGCACATCGTGGCGGAGGTCAGCCTGCCCACCGGTGCGGAACGCCCGGCGGAGGCCGTTATCGCGGATATCTGCCGCGCGGCGGAGAAGGCCATGGAGAAGGCCGGCATCACGGCGGCGCACTGCGCGTCCGTCGGCATCGGCTCGCCGGGGACCTGCGACAGCGCCAACGGCGTGGTGGTGCGGGCCTATAACCTGGGCTGGTTCAATGTGCCGGTATGCAGCATGGTGACGGCGCGGCTGGGGCTCCCCTGTCATCTGAGCAACGACGCCAACTGCGCCGCGCTGGCGGAGACGGTGGCCGGCGGGGCCGTGGGCTGCCGGAACATGATACTCATCACCCTGGGCACCGGCGTAGGCGGCGGCATCGTGGCCGATGGCCAACTGCTGGAGGGCGTGGGCGGCACCGGCGCGGAGGTGGGCCACACCGTGCTGGTGCTGGACGGTGAGGACTGCACCTGCGGTCGGAAGGGCTGCTGGGAGGCGTATGCCTCCGCCACAGCTCTGATACGGCAGGGAAAGCGGGCGGCCGCGGCGCAGCCGGAGTCCCTGCTGGCCGGATACGGTGAGGGGCTGACCGGGAAGGACGTATTTGACGCGGCGGCCGCCGGAGACGCGGCGGCACAGGCTGTGGTTGACCGGTACTGCGTGTACGTGGCGGCGGGCATCACGGACCTGGTGAACATTCTGGGGCCGGAAAAGGTGCTCATCGGCGGCGGCATCAGCCGCCAGGGCGAGAGACTGCTGGCCCCCATACGGGCGTATGTGGCGGCCAACTGCTTCGGCGGGCACGACCGGACACCGCCGGCCATTGAATGTGCCCGGCTGGGCAATGAGGCGGGCATCATCGGCGCAGCGGCACTGTGAGTAAAAACGCACCCCGGGTCAGACCCGGGGTGCGTTTTTTATGCCGTTTATGGGGAATAATATTGCACATTCCGACAATATATGGTACAATATGTCGTACCACAACAAATTTGGAGGGGCAAAATATGGAAATGCGCCGATACGTAAGACACTCCCCTGCCTGGTGGATCGTGGGCGGCATACTGGCCCTGCTGACGGCGGGGTGTATCGTGCTGGGGCTGCTGGCGCAGCGGGACAGCGCGGCAGCGGAGGCCGTGCCCATCGGGGACGAGATCTATCTGGGCGACTACAACTACATCGACGTGCAGTACATGACCACCTGGGCCTATCGGGTGACGCTGGGCGACGGGCGCAAACTGGTCTTCTATCTGGCGGAGGACACGGAGGGATACGGCTATCTGGTGCAGCTGAACGACGCCGAATACGCACGGTATGCGGACATCGTGGACTATACCTATGCTGACGACAGCGGTGACGGCGCAGTGCCGGACGATACGGCCGCGCCCTCGGAGCTGGCCGTCTACATCCCGCTGACGGAGACCACCGCGCCGGCACCGGTACGTCTGGCGGGTGTGATCTGTGAGACGCCGGAGGCATATATCGACGATATTGCCGCCGCTGTCGGCATGACCGCCGAGGACTTTGTGTACACCTACGGCGACTATTACATCGACAGCGAGCTGACACCGGACACGGGGAGCAGCTTTTGGTCCCTCATAGCCAGCTTCCTCGGGCTGGCCGCCTTTGTGCTGCTGGTAAGCGCCGCCTCGTACACCGCACAACTGAACAGCACGCTGAAGCAGCTGAAAAAGGGAAAGCTGCTGGAACGGGCGGAGAGCGAATTCCACTATCTGGAGGGCGACCGACGCTCTGACGCACTGGTGAGCACGGCGTTCCTGTACGGGCGGCGGCAGAACATCGTTCTGCCCCTGGCGGATGTGCTGTGGGTCTATCGTCACGACCTAAAGCTGCTGTGGGCCAAAAGCACGGTGGTGGAGCTGCTGACCTATGACGGGCGCAGCATCACGCTACAGCTCAAAAGGGGCGGCAGCCGCCGGACGGCGGACGCTATCGTGCAGGCGGTCGCGACCCGTAACCCGGAGGCGCTGGTGGGTCTGAACCGGGAAAACCAGCGGCTGTACAGCCAGCAGGTGCCCCACGCCAAGCGGAAACGGGTGTGGGCCACAGCCGCCGGCATCGGCGGCGGCGTGCTGGGCTATGCCATTGCCCGGGTACTGATACGCCTGCTGCTGTCGTAAACAGCGCAGCCCCGCCCTTTGGGCGTGGCTTTATGCGGAAAAAGCACCCCCTGTCGGGGGTGCTTTTCTATTCAGTCGATGGTGCGGACGAAGTTCATGCCGCTTTTCTGCATATGTACGTCCAGGCGGACCCGGTCGCCGCGTATGTAGCTGCGGGTATACTCGTAGATACGGCCATCCTCCGTACGGGTGAGCCGCTGGTGGAAAAAGGCACAGCTGCCGGAGGGCACACCCAGCAGGGCGGCACAGCTGTCATCCAGAATAACGGCCTCATAGCTCTCGTCCGCAGCGAAGGGGACGATGCCCACATGGTAAAGCAGGCTGTAAAAACTGTGGGTCTGGAGCATATCGCGGGTCAGATTGGGGTAGATGTACTGGGGGTAGTAGCTGGTCTCCAGGATCAGTGGCTCGCCGTCCACGTTGCGGACACGGGTGAAGCAGTAGACCGGCGTTCCCTCCCGCAGCTCCATCTTCTCGCAGACGGTGGGCTTGGGGACCTCCACAGCGAAGTCCACCAGCGTAGATGAGGGGACCTTGCCCATAGAGGAGACCTCGGTGGTGAAGGAATAGCGGACACCCCGGCGGTTGGTGGCGGGGTCGGCCACGAAGGTGCCGCGGCCGCGCTTGCGGACCACCAGACCCTCGTCCTCCAGCTCTCCGATGGCCTGACGGACGGTGTTGCGGCTGATGCTCAGGCAGCGGCAGAGCTCTGCCTCGCTGGGGAGCAGGGCGCCCACCGGCAGGGCGCCGGTGGAGATGCTGCGCTTGATGATGCCCACCAGTTGGGCGTAGAGGGGGATATCGCTGTCCAGCGACAGCGTAGTATGCAGAATGGAGTTCTGTTCCATGGCGGGGTTCCTTTCCCTTGCGTTACCCTTAGGTAAGTTGTACCTATTGTACCATACAATCCGGTGGAATGGTAGGGGGTAAATGAAAAATATTTGTCACGCTGTCGATTTTCTTTCAAAAACCGCCGGAAGCGCTTTCCCCCTCTGTACAGGCGGCGCGCAGCGTCTCTGTATGCAGACAGCGCCGCGTGACGCGGCGCTGTCTGCGGAACAAAAAGAAGGAAAACCTTTCGGTAGTAAGCGATTTACTTGTGGTCCACGCTGTACATATGCTCGATGAGGCAGAGGACCTTGTCGGAGTAGCCCATCTCGTTGTCGTACCAGCTGACGACCTTGACAAAGGTATCGGTCAGTGCGATGCCGGCCTTGGCGTCGAAGATGGAGGTGTGGGTGTCGCCCAGGAAGTCGGAGGAAACAACGTCCTCATCGGTGTAGGCCAGAATGCCCTTCAGCTCGTTCTCGCTGGCCTTCTTCATGGCGGCACAGATATCCTCATACTTGGCAGGCTTGGCCAGGTTGACGGTCAGGTCCACCACGGAGACATCCAGGGTGGGAACGCGCATGGACATACCGGTCAGCTTGCCGTTCAGGCTGGGGATGACCTTGCCCACGGCCTTGGCAGCGCCGGTGGAGCTGGGGATAATGTTGCCGGAGGCGGCACGGCCGCCGCGCCAATCCTTCAGGGAGACGCCGTCAACGGTCTTCTGGGTGGCGGTGGTGGAGTGCACGGTGGTCATCAGGCCGTCGGTGATGCCGAAATTATCGTGCAGGACCTTGGCGATGGGGGCCAGGCAGTTGGTGGTGCAGCTGGCGTTGGAGACAAACTGCATATCGCTGGTGTATTTGTCCAGGTTGACGCCGCAGACGAACATGGGGGTGTCGTCCTTGGAGGGGGCGGACATGACCACGTGCTTGGCACCCGCGGCGATGTGGCCGGCGGCCTTCTCCTTGGTCAGGAACAGGCCGGTGGACTCGATAACGTACTCGGCGCCGACCTTGGCCCAGGGCAGGTTGGCGGGGTCACGCTCAGCAAACACGGGGATGGCCTTGCCGTTGACAACGATGTTGTTGCCCTCGGAGGAAACTTCACCCTTGAACTTGCCATGCATGGTGTCAAACTTCAGCATATAGGCCAGGTAATCGGCGGGGCACAGGTCGTTAACGCCCACGATCTCGATGTTGGGGTGATCCATGCAGCAGCGCATGACCATACGGCCGATACGGCCAAAACCATTGATACCGACTTTAATGCTCATAAAACATCTTCCTCTCTGATGGAATATCCTAAATGTATGGTATGTTTAGAATTATATGCAGTTATTCCGCAAAATGCAAGCCTTTTTTGAAACTTTTTTTCGTTTCGCGGAAATTTGATAAAAATCTTGTATTCTTGCACCGCATTTGATATGATGTGAACAAGCTGACAGAAGTTGGCACGGTTGATGGCGCCGGGAAACTGGTATGCTGACAACAGAAGGAGGCTGGTCTCATGGAACAGGCACAGCAGGAAAAGGTATACATGGAGCGGCTGCCGCTGGTGGCGATGCAGATACGGTCCGCACTGGGCAATATCTACTACGGGATGCAGAAGCTGGCCCCCGCCGATGAACGGGACGAGGATCCGATACTGGACGCGAACGCCGCCATGCTCTACCATGGCTATTTCCGGCTGCTGCGGCTGGCAAAGAACCTGGAGTCCGCCTCTATGCTGAACCGCAAGGAGCTGCTGCCCACCGAAAACACGGACCTGAAGGTGTGGCTGGACGAGATCATCCGGGAGGCGGAGGTCCCCTTTGAGTTGAAGGGCGTACAGCTGGAGATGGTGTGCGAGGAGCGTTACGCCATCACCGCCGTCAATGAGCCGTGGCTGAGTCAGGCCCTGTGGCAGCTGCTGTCCAACGCGCTGAAGGCCTGCTCCGCCGGTGGAAAGGTGACGGTGACACTGGCCGTGCAGAAGCCCCATGTGCTTATCAAGGTAAAGGATACCGGCTGCGGCATTCCTGCCGACCGGCAGGAAATGCTGTTTCGCTGGCATATGCGGCCCATGACCCTGGACTATGTCGCCGGCGGTGTGGGGCTGGGACTGCCTCTGGCACATCAGATCGCGCGGCTGCACGGCGGGCAGCTGCTGCTGAACAGCCGGGAGGGCCAGGGCACCACCGCCACCATCGCACTGCCGATGGTACGGGCTTTGGGGACGCTGGGCGAGAACATCGAGGACTATACCGGCGGCTTCCAGCGGGTACTGCTGGAGCTGGCGGACGCGCTGCCCGACGAGGCATTCCTGGCAAAGCATCTGGACGAATAAGAACACGCTGTCGGGCGGAGGGCCGCCGCGGCACGGCAGGGACGCGCCCCTGCCTGCTATGGCGCTCTTCGCCCGATAGCTTTCCACATTTTCCCGAAAGTATGCGCCGCCGCTGAACGGCGGTGCATACGCCCCATGCGGGCGCGGGAGACATATAGACTATGGAGAGCGATCGTATGCGCAAGAAAAAGGTGCTGGTGGCCATGTCCGGCGGCGTGGACAGCTCCGCTGCGGCGGCACTGCTGGTGCAGCAGGGCTACGACTGTGACGGTGCCATGCTGAAGCTGGCCCCTAACGAGGACAGCCGCTGCTGCTCCGCCGACGACGCTGAGGACGCGCGGCAGGCGGCCACACGTCTGGGGATGCGGTTCTATGTATTCAACGAGACAGACCGCTTCCGCCGGTGCGTGATGGACAGGTTCACGGCGGAATACGCCGCCGGGCGGACGCCCAATCCGTGCATCGACTGCAACCGGGAGCTGAAATTCGGCGCCCTGCTGGACCGGGCGCTGACGCTTGGCTACGACTATATCGCCACGGGGCACTACGCCCGGGTGGCCTATGACGCGGAAAGCGGCAGATACCGCCTGCTGCGGGGTGCGGAACGGCGGAAGGACCAGAGCTATGTGCTGTATCAGCTGACGCAGCACCAGCTGGCCCATCTGCTGCTGCCGGTGGGAGACTATGACAAGCCGGCCATCCGTGACAAGGCCCGGGCGGCGGGGCTGGACAACGCCGATAAGGGCGACAGCCAGGACATCTGCTTCGTGCCGGACGGGGACTATGTGACCTTTCTGCAGCGGCAGGGGCTGACACTGACGCCGGGAGACTTCCTGGACGAAGCGGGCCGCGTGCTGGGACGGCACCGGGGCCTGCCCTGCTATACCATCGGCCAGGGAAAGGGCCTTGGCGTGGCGGTGGGGCGGCACGTATATGTGCTGGAGAAGGATCAGGTGCACAACGCCATCGTGCTGGGAGACGATTCGGCGCTGTATGCCTCCTCCCTGCTGGCTTCCCACGTAAACTGGATCAGCGGCCAGATACCGGCGATGCCGGTACGGTGCGCCGCCAAGACGCGATACAGCCAGGTAGAGACCCCCTGCACCGCCTATCCCCTGCCGGACGGCGGACTGCGGGTGGTGTTCGATCAGCCCCAGCGGGCCATCACTGCCGGGCAGGCGGTGGTGCTGTATGACGGCGATGAGGTGCTGGGTGGCGGCACCATCGAAAAAAGCGAATAAAAACCTCCTCGGCGCATAGTGCCGGGGAGGTTTTTATTCGCTTAGATTTATCAGAAATGCGTCTCCACAAACTTGTTGAACTTGGCCACATCCATCTCGTCCTTATAGGTGTTCTTGAAGCGCTTGACCGTTTCACTGTTGTACTGAACGATGGCGCGGTACTTCAGCAGGCCCACCACCAGGCCCACGCCGCCGCAGATATAGCCCCAAGGGGAGGCCTTGGCACAGGTAAACGCCAGCGCCGCCAGCATGATCAGTGAGATCACCACGCCGGCGATCTGCTTCTTGGGGTGGATGCGGTCCACGTCCTCCTGCTTGACGACGCCCTCCTGGACCATGGCCTGGGCAAACTGCTTCTGCACGCCGAACAGGCTGGCCGCCTGCAGCATCATGGGCGCCACCACAAAAAAGGCAAAAAACGTGTCCACGACGCCGATGATCAAAATCCCTAAATCTCCCATTGTCTTACGCTTCCTCCTGTTGATGTTTGAATAGGAGCCGCATATCGCTCCGTGATGTGGCGTACAGCATATGGCTGTAGCACAGCGAGAATTCCACGATATCGCCCACTTGCAGACGGCGGGGGCAATCCTCCACGTCCACGATGCAGTGGTCGGAGGATCCGCCGATGACTGTCAGCCCCGGTTCGCGGGGGAGCAGGCTCTCCAGGTCGCCCACGTCGGCCCGGCCCAGGGCCAGGAGGGCGCGGCGGCGGACACCACGGTCCACATAGGTAGGCTTGCGGCCGAAGGCATCGATGGCCAGCTCGCCGATGGGATAGGTGGGCTTGTCCTTGACCTCCACCACCTCGGCCCGGAGGGTAAAGGTGTCCATGCGGAGGTAATCCATGTCGCGGATGCCCCAGTCCACCTGCAGGTCCTTGCCCAGCAGGATTCCCTCGCCGATTCGGAGGTGGTTGATACCGGCGGGCATGGTGCCCCAATGGACCAGCGTAAAGGAGCTGGTAGCGCCGCCGGAGACGACCTCCAGCGATCGGCCGATACGCGCCTCCACCCGGTGAGCCAAAGCGACCAGCTCGTTCATCTTGTCCGGGGTAGGCTTAGTGGAGCCATAGCAGGACAGGTTAACACCGATACCGGCCAAGTGTACATGGGGCAGGTCCTGCTCCACCCGCTGGCAGACGTCCACCAGCTCGTCCTTGTCCCAGAAGCCCTCACGCAGGTCGCCCAAGTCGGCCATCACGATGACGCGGTGGGTCCTGTTCTGGCGGATACACTCCTCCTCCAGCGCCATCAGGGTGGCCCACTCGCTCTGCAGGGATGTATCACACAGGGCGACCACGTCCGGCAGCTCCGTCAGGCCGGGGATGCGGATCAGGAGCCAGGGGCCGGGCACACCGGCGGCACGGCATTTGGCCACCTGCTCCAGGCGGCTGGTGCCCAACTCTGCGGCACCGGCAGCACGCAGCGTCCGGGCGATCTCCGGCAGGCCATCCGCACCCTTGATAACGCCGCAGACACAGATACCCGCGGCATTGCAGCGGGAGATCACCGCCCTGGCATTGCTTTGCAGCAGAGAAAGATCGATCTCTAATTGGGGATATTGCCGCACAGCGACACCTCCTATATACTCAATAGGGATATTGTATCACATTCGTTGCGGTTTGTCACATCTTTTCGCAAAATTCCCGCGGCGGACAGCTTTTGCTGTCCCGCCGCCGATGCGAGGTGCCCTCCCCTGCCCTGCACGCAAAAAAGAGACCGCCGAAGCGGTCTCTTTTATATCAGGTATGGGTCGTCTTACTTGGCAGCGTAGTGCGCCTTGTTGGCCGCGGTGATCTCAGCGATCACAGCCGCGTGCTTCTTGGCGACAACAGCCTTGATGACGAACAGGGTGACGATCATCAGCGCGATGGCGATGATCATGCAGATCACCACGTTCTGCACCAGACCGGCGATGATGAAGCTGACGAAGGAAACGGCAGCCACGGTGACGCCGTAGGGGATCTGGGTGGACACATGGTTCAGGTGGTAGCAGTGCGCACCAGCGGAAGCCATGATGGTGGTATCGGAGATGGGGGACAGGTGGTCGCCGCACACGCCGCCGGCGCAGGAAGCGGCCAGACCGATGGACAGCAGGTCAACCTGGGTCGTCCAGTCAAACACAGCGCAGACCAGGGGGACCATGATGCCGATGGTGCCCCAGGACGTACCGGTGGCGAAGCCGATGAAGCAGGCCACGATGAAGATCACGGCGGGCAGGAACTTGGCCAGGTCGCCGGTGTTGGCCATCACGTTCTCCACGAACGTACCGACCTGCAGACCGTCATCACGGCACAGACCGCACAGCGTCCAGGCGAAGCACAGGATCAGGATGGGGGAGACCATCTGGATGAAGCCGTTGGGCACGGACTCGAAGGACTTCTCGAAGCCGATCAGGCCGCGCAGCCAGTAATAGATGAACGTGAACACGATGGCCACGATAGAGCCCAGGCACAGGCCAGGACCAGCGGACGCATCAGAGAAGGACATGATGAAGTTGCCATAGTTGTCGCTCTCGGTATCCCACATACCGCCGGTCCAGATCAGGCCGACGATGCACAGGGCGATCAGCACGATAACGGGCAGCAGCAGATCCAGCACGGAGGACTTCTTCTCGCCTTCCTCGTAATCGTCAGCGCCGGCAAAGGGGCGATGCTCGGTGGTGAACAGGTCGTTCTTCACCTGGGCGTTGTACTCGTGGGTCAGCATCGGGCCGTAGTCGATGTTGAATACGGAGATGACGATGACCATCACCAGAGTCAGAATGCAGTAATAGTTCCAGGGGATCTGGCTCAGGAACATGGAGATGCGGGAGCCGGGGAAGCCTTCGGGCACGTAGGACGCAACGGCGGCGGCCCAGGAGGACACGGGAGCCAGCATACACACGGGGGCGGCGGTGGCGTCGATGATGTACGCCAGCTTGGCCCGGGAAATGTGATGGCTCTCGGTGACGGGACGCATAACAGCACCCACGGTCAGGCAGTTGAAATAGTCGTCGATGAAGATCAGCACGCCCAGCAGCATGGTCAGCAGCTGCGCGCCCACGCGGGACTTCACGGCCTTCTTGGCCCAGCGGCCGAAAGCAGCAGAGCCGCCGGCCTTGTTCATCAGGTCCACCATGATGCCCAGGACCACCAGGAAGATCAGGATGGAGATGTCGATAGCGTTGATCATACCAACACCCTCGCCGGCACCGATAAAGTTCACTACCGTCTGCCAGGGAGCGAAGTCAGCCAGCAGCAGCGCCGCAACCAGGCAGCCCAGGAACAGAGAGGAATACACTTCCTTGCTGATCAGGGCCAGGGCGATGGCGACCACGGGGGGGAACAGAGCCCAGCCGGTGGCCACAAAGCCGGAACCGTCGTTGGCGACCTTGGCGATGACCAACGCCACGACGACGACCGCCAGGGCTACGCCATACGCGATCTTTGTACTTTTCTTTTCCATGTGTGTGATTTACCTCCTCACAAATTGGTGGTGAATACCATCAGCCGGCGAAACAGCGTATCTGCCCCGCCAACCTCCTGTATCATACCGTCACGCCAAGTTATTGTCAAGTTCTTAACGTCATATTCCATTATTTTAACAAATTGTGAACTCCGTTTTCGTCGTTTTTACAAGAGAAACCGGGCGGCAAACACAGCATCGTGTGCTTTTTACGGCAGGCGGCACAAGTCTTTCCGGGTCCGCGGACGCAAAAAGAGACGCCGGTGCGGCGGCACCGGCGTCCCCTCTGTTAAGTAAGAGTTTGTTTATTAACAATTCGTCAAGAGACTTTACAGGAAGAATTCCTTTATCTGACCGTACAGGATGAGGACCATGATCAGCGGCGTGATGAACTTGACGCAGACCCTGAAGAAGCCGTAGCTGCCCATGGCATGACCGGACTGCTCCGTCTCTTCCTTGACGAACTCGGGGCCGATCTCCCAGCCGATCATCAGAGACATCAGCAGCGCGCCCAGCGGCATCATAACGCCCTCGGACAGCGCATCCCAGAAGTCCAGCCAGTCGGCAGCCCAGGTCTTGGGATTTGCAATGTTCAGCAATTCCGCAGGCGAGAAGCTGCTGGCGCCCAGACGGTCAGCGCAGACCAGGATGCAGCCCAGGCCCACACAGGCGGCGGCGATGAGGGTATAGCTCTTGCGCTTGTCGCCCTTGCCCTCGTCGCGGGCCTTATCCACAAAGTGAGCCACGATGACCTCCAGCAGGGAGATAGAGGAGGAGATAGCGGCAAAGACCACCAGCAGATAGAACAGGATGCCGAAGATGGGGCCGAGGCCGCCCATGCGGCTAAACACGTTCTGCATGGTGACGAACAGCAGGGACGGGCCACCCACTGCGCCGGAGGGATCCAGAGCGAAGCGACCGGGCAGCACGCACAGGCCGGCCATCAGAGCCACCATCGTATCCATGACCACGATCAGCAGCGCGTTCTTCTGGATGTTCTCCTTCTTCTGCAGATAGGAGCCGTAGGTGATCATGGCGCCCATACCCAGGGACAGGGAGAAGAACATCTGGCCGCCGGCGGTAGCCAGCACGGTCAGGACGTCGGGTGTCTCCTGCTTGAAGGTCACGATGCGCTGCATGACGCCGTTGATCTCCACCGCGGACATTTTCACACCATCGATGACGGCGGAGGCGGGAACATAGTATCCATTTTCAGTAGCCCAGCCGGGGGCAAACATGTACTTCAGGCCATCCAGGGCGCTGCCGTGGATCACGTGCTCCACCAGGGAGCCGTCCGCCTGGAGCACCTGCACGGTGGTGTCCACACCGTCCAGCGTGCAGGCGCGGATGATGCAGATCAGCAGAGCCACGAACAGGGCAGGCATACCCACGGAGCAGACCTTCTCGATGCCGCCGCCGACGCCGCCGAGAACGATAAGCATAGTCAGCACCACGAAAATCAAGCCATAGATAATGGCCTCGGTGGTGCTGGACATGAAAGCGCCGAACACCGCGTCGCCCAGAGAGGCGCTGGCCGCGTCCGCCGACGCGGCGGCGATGGCACTGGCGCCAAAGCCCGCGCCGAACAGGTCGCCTACATTGAGCACCACATACTTAATGCAGTAGCCGCCCAGAGCGCAGTAGAAGAACAGGATGAAGAACGCGGACAGGATGCCCATCCAGCCCATCCAGCTGAACTTCTTGCTAAGGGCCTTATATGCTGCCACAGCGCCCTTGCCTGTCTTACGACCAATGGCCAGCTCGCCCACCATGACGATGAAGCCGCAGCAAACAGCCAAAATGAGGTAAATGATGAGGAACGTGAAGCCGCCGCAGGCGCCCATCTTATTGGGGAAGCCCCAGATGTTGCCCAGGCCGACCGCCGAGCCGACCGCGGCCATCAGG
>OGYZ01001651.1_pt1 | contig 16882 bp, 21 predicted proteins | sample 1576681 | NCBI WGS metagenome assembly OGYZ01 (sample SAMEA3541480, study PRJEB24748) | human gut metagenome | biome: human gut; feature: human-associated habitat; material: faeces | place: China | collected 2012 | reverse complement strand
ACTAATCGCTAAATACGATTGGTTAATCTAAAAACACAAAATTCTTGACATCCCCCTCATAGTAAGACCTCTTTTGAAGTAGACTTCAGGTTTTTTCCATTACAGGCGGTGCCAGGTCATGCCGTCATCGTCTTCTATGTTTTTCTTTTCAGGATTTCCTTTCTTTGCATCCCTTTCTCTGGCTTCCGGATGCTGTTCATAGTACTTTTCTTCCCAAGGTTTCAGCTTGCGCTGAGGACCCTGGTCTTTTTTATCTCTCATTTCTTCCCGGTCTTTCTTATCCTTATGGACCTTCTCTTTCCTTTCTACATGTTTCTTTTCCTTGTGTACCTGGGGACGGCCATTGTCCTGCTGCATTTCCGGCGGATGTCTGTAGTCTGCTGCGGAAGCGGTGCCGGCAAAGAAGAAACCGCCTGCCAGTGCCAGGCCTGTCATGGAAGCAATGATGAGTGCGTTTAATTTTTTCATAATAGAACCTTCCTTTCAAAATGGGTTAATCTGTTCGAGGGAGTTTCCCTGAAACCCCCTCACTTTATTCTGGGGATATATATAAATCAATGGACGGGGCTGGTATCCCCGGCCATGATGGACGAAGGATTACTCTTTACCTGGTCCCTTTGCATCTTTCTGGCGGTCCTGCCGGTTATCGGGCATATCTTTCCGGTCCTGGTCCATGGCATTTCTGTCGTGATGGTCTCTCATATCTTCCCGCAGGCGGTCGTTGGAAGGAATCTTCTTTGTGTCCTTCCGGTCCTTCCCCCAGCGGTCAAAATTTTCCATCATCCGGGGCCCGTTGTCCGCCATCCACCGGTGGTAGGCGGGCAGGTCATTGATGATAAAGGAAAAGGTGCCCACCATGAGGGAGATAATGGCAAGGACAGAAGAAATGATGATTTTCTTCATTTTGTTTCACCGCCTTTGTCATGGCCGGTGCCGATCAGGCTCGTTTCAATGGCCCGGCTCCCTTCCCTGGCGATAAGGTAGATGGAAAGGGCTGTAAAGATACCGAAGCTTCCGATGGAGGCCAGGGTAAGGAAACTGAACCGGGGCAGCGGAGTCATGCCGTGGAAAGGAACCAGATTGGTGGAGAAGAGGCCTATCACCAGCCCCGCAGCGGCCAGGACCACGATGGCCATGATGATGCCGGCTGCCGTAAGAAGGCGGGCAGTCATGCGGGCTGTGGCTTCCGCAGCTCCGGGGAGCCGGGGACTTACGGCATCCCAAGTCTTTCCCATTTTGTCCTGCGCATCTTTAGCCATGTCCAGGGCCCTGCTTTTCAGCGGGCTGCCTTTGGCCTTTTCATCCACCACTCCTTCGGACTGGAAGGAATTGTAGATATCCTTCGGACTGCCAAGCTCTCTGGCGATTTCTTCCTCCGAAAGGCCTCTCTTTTTTCCCTCTTCAAAATGGGATTCATAATCGGCCAGGATTTCTTCTACCTCTTCGGTTTTTGCATTTCGGAAATAGTAGCGCAGGAGATCTAAAAATTCTGTTTCATTCATGGATATCGCCTCCTTCTTCCAGTATCTTTTTGACGGCTTTTGTAAATTCGGTCCATTCCCTGAGGGATTCTGTGAATTCCTCCCGTCCGGCGTCGGTGATGCGGTAATATTTTCGGGGAGGACCGTTATGTGATTCTGCCAGGTAGGTATCTACCAGGCCGTCCTTCTTGAACCGGTTCAGCAGGGGATAAATGGTACCCTCCGACATTTCAATGTATTTTGAAATCTCCGTGACCAGCTCATAACCATAGTAGTCTTTTCGCCTGAGCATAGATAGAACCACAATTTCCATGACGCCTTTTTTCAGTTGGATGTTCATGGCTTTTCCTTTCTGAGGAATCAGGGGTTCTTAAGAGGAAATCGTCCTGCCGGTGAGTGAACCGGTAGTCAATTTCTTCGTTGCTAACAATATATCACAAAGTACTTTGCAATGCAAGGTACTTTGTGAAACAAAATGATATATCTGCTAAAATCATGAAAAGGGCTGATTATGCTAAATCTGCAATTTAGCTGCTCCCCTGTTGACGGATGGGAGGAAATCCGGTATCATCATAGCCATATCAAAACCAGTACATGCTGTGAACGAGAAGGAAACAGACAGGAAGCTTCAGAGAGCCGGCGTATGGTGAAAGCCGGTGCGGAAAATCTGCGGACTATCACTCGTGAGCTTCCTGATTGAAAGAATTTCCGTAAATCAGGACGGAAGTCCCCGTTACAGGACAGGCCTTCAGAGTATAATGCAGGGTGGTACCGCGATTTCGCCCCTGTCCCATGGTGGACAGGGGCTTTTTGTTTCCTCCCTTCCTATGCCTGGCGGCTGAGAGATAAACCGGAGTGGTACCGCGCCATGCGCCTCTGTCTGATATGTCAGATAGAGGCTTTTTTTTTGGGCCTTCCGGGAAGAGTGAAGATTGCACATGTGCTATTTCATCCAAAGGAGAAATGAAAATGATGGACTGGAAAAAAGGACTCAAACTGGCAGGCTTTGGCCTTATGATGACAGCTGCATGTGCAGGACTTTCCGGCTGCGGCGGAAAGGGAGAAGGACAGGGAAGCGGAAAGACCGCCAAGGTAGGCTTTATCAACGGCGTTTCCGGCGGCGTGGCTTCCTACGGCCTGGCGGAAAAAGAAGGCTTTGACATGGCGGTGGATGAAATCAACAAAGAAGGAAAAATCCACATGGATGTGGAAATGGTGGACACCAAGGGCAATGTGCAGCAGGCGGTGGCGGCGGCCCAGAAACTCATTGCCGCTAAAAAGGTGATCGTGGTGGGACCTTTGATTTCCGGTGAATACAAGGCGGTGGGGCCCCTCTTCCAGCAGGCGAAGATTCCCCTTCTGGGTGTGGCCACCACGGCGGAAGGGCTTATGGATATAGGGGACTATATGTTCCGGAATTGCGTGCCGGAATCGAAAAATATCCCCCAGACTGTTGAGAAAACCCATAAACTCCTGGGCTATAAGAGAGTGGCCGTGCTTTATTCCAACAACAATGAGCATCAGGTGTCCGCTTACAAGACCTTCAAAAAAGCACTGGAAAAGGAGGGCGTAGAAATCGTGGCCACAGAAACCTTTGCTGATAAGGACACGGACTTTTCCGCCCAGCTCACCAAAATCCACAATGCCAATCCTGATGCCGTGGTGGTGGCAGGCTACTACCAGGAAGGAGGGCTCATCCTTAAAAAGATGAGAGACCTGGGCATGAACCAGCCCGTACTGGGAGACAACGGTTTCATGTCTCCGGAACTGGTGAAAATTGCAGGTCCTGCAGCAGACAATGTGTACGTATCCTCCATGTGGTCCCCGGACAGGGACTCCGAGGCTACAAGAAAATTTGTGAAGGACTTCCGGGAGCGGTATAATCATGACCCCGATAACTTTGCCGCTTGCGCCTATGTATCGGCCAAGCTGGCAGCCAAAGCCATGGAAAATGCAGGCACCACCACGGATTCCAAAAAGGTGCGGGACGCCCTGGCCCATATCAAAAACTTTGAAAGCGCCGCTGGCCCCATGACCTTTAACAACTCCGGGGACCCGGAAGTGGACCTGGTGCTTCTGAAAGTGGAAGACGGGAAATATAAGGCAGTGAAAGTGTAAGGAATCACTGCAAAAAAGGCAGTGAAGGAATAACTGCTGTTTCTTCACTGCCTTTTTCTATGAGGGCTTCCTGCCGGGGTGGATGACCATGTGTATCACTGTCATAGGAAACTTTTCGCAGCTAGTTTCCTGTCGGTGTGGATGCCCTATGTGTATCATCACCATGGGAAACCCTTTGCAAGCAGTTTCCTGTCGTCATGAATGACAAAAGTGTATCATGCTGCCATGGGCTACACCGTTATGGAAATGGCCGTTTCCGCATCAATGGCTTCACCGTCGGGATTTCTGGCGGGCGCAAAGGTCCACTGGCGAAGGGAGCGCTCTATATAGGAAGAAAGGATTTTGAAATCCTCGCCGCTTAAGGCAGGCCCTTCCCGTTCAATCACCGGCGGGGCGCTCATTTTTCCATTCCTGTCTATGGAGAGCTTCACCGTAAAGGAAGGGTGACCGGATCTTTCGGCGGCCTGCTCTTCCTTTTCCTTCATGTCTGCCATCACCTGCTTTTCCGGTGCTGGCGGCACGGATACCATGGCTGACATGAAACGGACGGGAATACGGACGGTCAGGGGAATATCCTTATCTCCCCGGCGGGCGGGACGGAAGGTCCAGGACTTAGCGGATCCCGCGGCGTACTGGTCCAGAATCAGGGAAGATGAGCTTTCAGCGATTTCCTCATGGGTGACGGCGCCGTCTTCATCAATGGAAAGAATGAGCACCGTAGATGCAGCATGGGGCAGCTGGGAGAGGGCCTCGCGGACAGCGGCAGACTGAGGCAGCATGGGGGCCGACTTCACCGAAGGCGGCACCATCTGCTCTTCTGTGATGGGACTGCCTTCTTTATCCAGATACACGCCTTCTTTGGGAAGGGCGGCAGAGGCGGTCAAGCCCAGGGTAAGCAGGAGAGACAGGGAGATGAGAATCTTTTTCATAGGGGCTCCTTTGATAGATTTGCATTCTGAATGATGAAATATACATTTTACACATCAATTTCTCCATTTATTTTAATAAATAGGAAAGGAAAGCGCAACCGGTTTTCTATCTGCCGTGGTACAATCATGGCAGATAGCACAGGGAGATGATGCAAAGGAGGCTGTCATGAAGAGAGAGGATATGGAGGAGCTCATGGAGGAAGCCCGGAGGGCGGGGGCAGATAATGAAAATGGTGGATGTCACCCGGGTGAAGCGGCAGACCGCCTGGGGTCATAGGGAACTGAAAAGAGTGCTGCGAAGAAGGGAGCTTCTTCACAGCACTCTGTATTCCGGCGCTGAAAAGCGCCTGTTTTTTAAGCCTTTTTCTGATCAGAAGAGGGCTCTTTTTTTATGAGGGAAAAGCCGTAGTCCAGCAGTTGGGCTGCTTCTGTAAACCGGCTGTCCATATCCCTGGAATGCATGATGATGACGATGAGCTCATGATTGTCCCTGACGGCGGAGGCAGCCAGGCAGCCGCCTGCAGCGCGGGTGTAGCCGGTTTTGATGCCCGTGGCGCCGGGGTAGGTGTAGAGGAGTTCATTGCTGTTTTCACAGGTGAAGATTTCTGCAGGGCGGATATAGCGGATCTGCTTCCTTTTGGTAGAAACGATGGAGCGGAAATTTCGATTTTCCATGGCGTATCGGGCAAGGCGGGCCATGTCCTCGGCGGTGGAATAGTGATTTTCATCAGGCATGCCGTTGGCGTTTACGAAATGGGTGCCGGTCATGCCGATATCCTTTGCTTTCTGGTTCATCATATCCGCAAAGGCCGGAAGACTGCCGGCTGTATTTTCCGCAATGGCCGTGGCGGCGCCGTTGTCGGAAATCATCATCATCTGGTTTCGGAGATCCCCCAGAGAGAGCCATTCGCCGCCGTTTAATGCCGTAGATTCCACGTCTGCTGCCTTTGGGCTCACAGTGACGGTTTGATAGGTGTTTCCTTTTTCAAGAGAAAGGATGCAGGTCATGATTTTGGTCATGCTGGCAGGATATTCTCTTTTGGTCCCGTTTTTTTCGTAGAGGAAATGACCGTCAGAACCGTCCATAATGACTGCGGCATCGGCGGTGATGTCCGGCGCTGCGGCATGGAGAGCGGGGGAGACCATACAGGTGAGGGACAGGGCAAGAAGGAAAGTTTTATATGTCATGGAAACCTCCCTTTATGATTTTGTGCCGAAGAAGTTCAGCAGCACACAGCCTGCAATAATGAGGAATATGGCCAGCATTCCAGTGGCCGTCAGCTTCTCGCCGAAAAAGAACCAGGAAATGAAGGTGGTGGCCAGAATGCCTACACCGCTCCAGGTGGCATAGGCCAGGGCCAGGTTCAGGGACGTAAGGGCCCGGGAGAAGGAGAAAAAGCAGAGGCCGTAGGAACCAAGGCATGCCAGGGTGGGAAGGGGGAGGGTAAAGCCATGGGACATTTTCAGGAAGGTGGTACCGGTGAGCTCCATGGCAATGGCAAAGAACATGAGAAAATAGGCCATGAGGAATTCCTTTCAAGTAAAAAGCTTGCGCCTTCCGGCGCAGGCCTGGATAGTAGAAATCAGAGGAAAATATACTTCAGAATGAAAATCACAGTGAGCGCCATCATGAGAGCGCTTACCTTGCTTCTCCGTCCGGTGAGGAGGTTAATCAGGGTGTAGGTGATGGTGCCGAAGGAAATGCCTTCTGCAATGCTGTAGGCGAAGGGCATGGCAATGATGGTGAAGTAGCAGGGAATGGCCTCGGTGGGATCATTGAAGTCAATGCCGGTGACAGCGGTGAACATGAGGAATCCTACGATAATCAGGGCCGGTGCGGTAGCAAAGGCAGGAATGGCCATGAACACAGGGGAAAGGAACATGGAAAGAAGGAAGAGCACAGCCACGGTGACAGCGGTGAGGCCGGTGCGGCCGCCTTCAGAAACGCCGGAGGCACTTTCCACATAGGTGGTGGTGGTGGACACGCCGAGCACAGCGCCTACAGCGGTGGCTACAGCATCCGCCATGAGGGCGCCCTTGATATGGGGCAGCTTGTTGTTTTCATCCAGCATATTGGCTTTGGAGGACACGCCGATGAGGGTGCCGATGGTATCGAAAATATCAACAAAGAGGAAAGCCAGCAGTACCACCACGAAGTTGAAGGTGCCTATCTGGGAGAAGTCCAGCTGCATGAAAATGGGGGCCATGCTCTTCGGTTCAAAGGCGGAAAGGCCGCCGGAGAAATTGGGGAGGGTGCTGAATGCGCCTACGGAAGGATCCGGCACATAAAGTCCGGAGATTTCACAGAGAACGCCCAGAAGCCAGGTAAAGAGAATGCCCCAGAGGATATTGCCTCTCACCTTCTTCACCATGAGGATGGCCGTGAAAAGGACGCCGATAATGGCCAGCACCACCGTAATGCCGGTGGTGTGGAAGGTGCCGGCGGCCATGGCCTGCTTGAAGGAAAAGAGGGAAATCTTGGTGGCAGGATTGGCCACGATGATCTGGGCGGAGCCTAAACCGATGAAGGCGATGAAAAGGCCGATGCCTGCAGATACGGCTTTCTTCAGATTAATGGGGATGGCGTTGAAGATGGCTTCACGCACATTGGTGAGGGACAGGACGATGAAGATGATCCCTTCCACAAATACCGCAGCCAGTGCCATTTCCCAGGAATAACCCATCTGCTTTACTACGGTAAAGGCAAAGAAAGCATTGAGTCCCATGCCCGGTGCCAGGGCAAAGGGATAATTGGCAAAAACGGCCATGAGCATGGTGCCCAGGAAGCCGGCCAGGGCAGTGGCAGTGAGGACGGCGCCCTTGTCCATGCCGGTGGTACTCATGATAGAAGGGTTGACGGCGAGGATATAGGCCATGGTCATAAAGGTGGTAATCCCTGCCATGATTTCGGTCTTTACGGTGGTGTGACTTTCCGACAGATGGAAAATTCGCTCCATGAGACCTGCATTGTTTTCCATGAATAAGCTCCTTTCGTGTTGAAAAGTATTCCGGCGTCTGGAAAAAACGCCATAGAACATTTTTTACGCTTTTATTATATGATTTTTAACAGCTTGAATCAATGAATTTTATCTATTCATGGAATGCAGATATATCATTCTTCCATGAGGAAAAGGAAGTCCTTGGCTTCCTGTGCTACAATAAAAAAATAACCGGCAAAGGGCCGGCGGAAAGGGAGTACATCATGAGTATATGCAACCTGTGCCCCAGGGCATGTAAAATAGAAAGAAAAATATCGGTAAAGGACAAAGGAAATGTGGGATACTGCCGCTCCGCCATGCTTCCCGTCATTTCCAGGGCTGCCCTTCACCATTGGGAAGAACCCTGCATTGCAGGCAGCCGGGGCGCCGGCACCGTTTTCTTCGCCGGCTGCAACCTGTCCTGCGTATACTGCCAGAACTATGAAATATCGGAAATGAGAAAGGGCATCGAAGTGTCCGTGGAGAGGCTTCGGGAAATCTATTTCGAACTTATTGATGAGGGAGCCCATAACATCGACCTGGTCACCCCTACCCACTACACCCACGCCATTTTCCAGAGCCTGCGGGACCCGCTCCCCGTGCCGGTGGTATACAACTGCGGCGGCTATGAAAGCGTGCACACCGTGGCCTTCCTTAGAAACAAGGTGCAGTGCTGGCTGCCGGATCTGAAATATGCAGACAGCAGCGCTGCTGCCCGCTACAGCGATGCGCCGGACTATTTTGAAAAGGCCACCGCCGCCATTGAGCAGATGTTCCGCCAGACCGGTCCCTATGAAATAGACAGCAGCGGCATCCTCAGGAAAGGCGTGCTCATCCGCCATCTGATCCTTCCGGGACAGGTGGAGAATACGAAGAAAGTGCTGGAGTATGTGGCAGACACCTTCGCTCCCGGCGAAGTACTCTTCAGCCTCATGCGCCAGTATGTGCCCTGCGGAAGGGCAGCGGAATATCCTGAAATCAACCGCCCCATTACCGATGAGGAATATGAAGAATGTGAAAGCTATATGGAAGAACTGGGCATCGTAGACGGCTATGTCCAGCAGAAAGCCAGCTCCGACAAAATGTTCATTCCCGCCTTTGACGGTACAGGGGTACTGAAAAGGGAGGAATAGAAAAGGGTCTGTGAAAAAATGGAAATCATTTCTTCACAGACCTTTTTTGCTGCATTTGAGCGATGAAGCAGGGAAATTTACAGCTTGGAGGACAGTTGGGAGAAGGGGATGAAAGCTCCGGGATGGAGAGGCCGTTTTCCGATTTCCTTTCCCATCCAGATCATGTCATACCAGCGGCCGAATTTATATCCGCACTTTTCAAAGCGGCCCAGGGTTTTGAATCCAAGACTTCTGTGAAAAAGGGGACTGTCTTTGGGAAGGAAAGGGTCTTCCCCCTTTGTGACGGCAATGCAGGCATAGAGGTTGAATACCTGCTGGGAAAGGAGGATGGACTCCAGCTGGCCATAGAGTGCCTTCCCCAGGCCCCGGTGATGGAAAGGAGGAGCCACATAGATGGAAAGCTCTGCGGCATGGTCATAGGCTTTCCGGGGGTGGAAGGGTCCGGCATAGGCATATCCTGCCAGCCGGCCATCTGCCAAGGCGGCAAGATAGGGGTACCATTCCAGGGTAGAGGCGATACGATGCTGGAAATCTTCCAGAGACGGCGGGTCTTCTTCAAAGGTAATCGCCGTGTTTTCCACATAGGGCCGGTAAATGGAAAGAAGGGAAGGCGCATCTTCTATGGACGCCTGGCGGATGAAAAAGGAAGGGTTACTGCTTTTTTCCATTTCTCTGTTCCGCTTTTTCCATAAACCTTACGCCATCTACCAGAAAGCGGTCGTGGTCTGCTTCTCCGATGTCCCCATTTTCATCGGCAGCAGTGATGTGGAAGGAAATTTTCTTTCCCTTCACCTCTGTCACTGTGGCGGTGACGGTAATCACATGGCCCGGAAGGGTGGGGGCTTTATGGATAAGGGAAATGGAACCGCCTACGGTGGTTTCCCCTTCCGTAAGATGCGGTGCCAGCGCCTTGCAGGCCGCTTCCTCCATGGCTGCCGACAGCACCGGCGTGGCCAGCACGGGCAGGGACCCGCTTCTTACCTTTTCCGCCGTATCCTTTTCGGTAATGGTTCTTGTAATCTGTGCAGTGATTCCTTTGATAATCATAATAAACTCCTTTCTTTTATCAGCATTCCAAAGAGAGTGCTGAATAAAGAATATGAATCCTTTTCATAGTATATGATATAATTATAAGATAATTTATGATTATTTCCATATACGATCTGGAATCCCTTGAAATTTCTTGAGAGGTGCAATTTGGAAGATAAAAAGACAGAAGACACGGGAGAAACGGAAAGGACCCTCTTTCCCCGGAAGGAGGACCGCCGGAAATGGTCAGCCCTGGGAGGCATTCTTTTCGTTCTGGTCCTTCTTATGGCCGGTGTGTATTTCTATGCCTTCGACAGGGTGGGACTTCACGGCACGGCCATGGTGGATGTGCCCCGGAATTCCACAGGCCGGGATATTGCAGATACCCTGGAAAAAAAGGGCGTCATCCGTAGCAGCACCCTGTTTCGGCTGTATTCCAGGATTCTGGGAAGCGGCAAGAGCCTGCAGAGCGGGACCTATAAGATGAAACAGGGAATGACGGTGAAAGAGGCCATGACCAAGCTCCGTTCAGGCATGACAGAATCCGTATTTGTTACGGTGCCCGAAGGGTATACAGTACACCAGATAGCGGCTCTTCTGGATGAAGCCGGTGTCAAGGGGGCCGATGATTTTGAAGGAGAGGCCGCTTCCTATGGCCCCTTGAAATACCAGTATGGTCCGCTGCCGGTATCGGTAAAGGCAGAGGGATTCCTCTTCCCTGACACCTATAATATTCCCAAAGAGTATACAGCCCGGCAGATCTGCGATATGATGTACAAGCGCACCGATGACATGCTGACGCCGGAGATTCGAAAGAAGGCGCAGGCAAAGCATTTGACCCTCCATGATCTCATCACCCTGGCCTCCATGGTGGAAAGGGAAGCCCGGTTCAAGGAAGATCAGGAGCCCATTGCATCGGTGATGCTGAAGCGCCTTTCCATAGGCATGCCTCTCCAGATAGACGCCACCATCCAGTATGCCCTGGGCAGTCCCAAGGCGGAGCTCACCATACAGGATACCCGCATCGACTCTCCCTACAATACCTATACCCATAAAGGCCTGCCGCCGGGACCCATTGGAAGCCCCGGCATGGATGCCATTGAAGCCGTACTGGACGCAGAGCCGGGAGAGTACCTTTACTATGTAGCCCAGCCTGACGGCCACCACATTTTTACGAAATCCTATGAAGAGCACCAGGCGGAAACGGAGAACATTTATGGAAAATGACTGGCAGGTCCTGAAAAGGGAACTGGAAGACCATGCAGAGAAAAAGGGAGTGCCCATTATCCGGGGGCCGGAGCGGGAGCTCCTCCTCAGGGCGGCAGCCCTGGCAGAGCCCCGCCGCATGCTGGAGATAGGAACGGCCATCGGCTACTCCGCCCTTCTTCTGGCAGAGCGTTTTCCAAAGGCCCAGATCCATACGGTGGAGCTTGATGAAGAGCGATATCACATGGCGGTGCAGGTCATGGAAAGAGCGGGCCTCACGGGCCGGGTCCACTGCATGCTGGGGGATGCGGGACAGGTGATTTCTACCCTTTCGGGGCCCTATGATTTCCTTTTCCTGGACGGGCCTAAAGGGCAGTACCTGAGAGAACTGAAGGCTATTGAGCCTCTCCTTTCCGAAAAGGCTGTCATTGCAGCAGATAACGTCCTCTTCCGGGGACTGGTGGAAGCAAAGGATCCTGTGCCTCACCGGTACCGCACCCTGGTCATGAGGCTTCGGGAATATATAGATTATGTGAACGAAAAATATGAAACCCGTATATATAAAGAAGGAGACGGTCTGGCCGTTTCTCTTAAAAAATAGAAAGGAACATATATGAAGAAAATGGAACTTCTCGCTCCGGCGGGAACAATGGAAAAAATGAAAATGGCTCTCCTCTACGGGGCAGACGCGGTCTATCTGGCAGGCAAGGTCTTCGGCCTCCGCGCCTACGGCGGCAATTTTTCTATGGAAGAACTGAAGGAAGCCGTTTCCTATGCCCACAGCATGGGTAAAAAGGTGTACGTCACCGTGAACATTATCCCCAGAAATGAAGATCTGGAAGGACTGGACGACTATCTCAAATATCTGGAATCCATTCATGTCGATGCGGTCCTGATTTCCGATCTGGGAGTCTTCTCCCTCTGCCGGGAAGTGGCGCCCCATCTTCCCATCCATGTATCCACCCAGGCAAGCTCTGCCAACTGGCGCACGGTGAAGATGTGGAAAGACCTGGGCGCTGAAAGGGTGGTGCTGGCAAGAGAAGTGTCGGTGAAGGAAATGGCAGACATCCGTAAAAAAGTGGACATTGACCTGGAAGTTTTCGGCCACGGTGCTATGTGCATTTCCTGGTCCGGCCGCTGCCTTCTTTCCAATTTCTTCACCAACGGCAAAAGGCAGTCCAACCGGGGCGAATGCATCCAGGCCTGCCGCTTCCGCTATGCGGTCATGGAAGAATCTCGGCCCGGACAGTACTGGCCGGTGGAAGAAGATGAGCATGGTACCTACATTTTCAACAGCAAAGACCTCTGCATGATCGACCACATTCCTGAACTCATCGAAGGCGGCGCTGCTTCCCTTAAAATCGAAGGCCGCATGAAGAGCGTATACTACGTGGCCGCCGTGGTGGCAGCCTACAGAAAAGCCATCGACGCCTACTACGCCGAAGGCGGTGCCTACAGGGTGCGGCCGGAATGGCGGGAGGAACTGGAAAAGGTATCCCACCGCCCCTACACCACAGCCTTTGCCTTCCAGAATCCGGACCACAGCGCCCAGGAATATGTGAAATCCCAGCCGGAGCAGCCCTATGACTTTGTGGGCCTCATCCTTCCCGGTCACGGGGAAGACGGCACGAACCAGGTGCAGCAGAGAAATCATTTCAAGGTAGGGGAAATCCTGGAATACCTGACACCCCAGGGCCAGGTGGGCCTTGTGAAAATTACCAGACTGGTGAACCAGGAAGGAGAAGAAGTGGACAAGGCGCCTCATCCGCTGGAAGAACTGACCATGACAGGAGACAAAACCCTTCCTGCTTTCTCCATTCTGAGGAGGCGTGCAAAGAAATGACAGAAGATACAAGGGTATATATAGAAATCCCGCCGGAAGAAGTGAACTACATCAACCGCATTATCGAAGGCTACGAATATCTGGGTGTGCTCACCACCTTAAACGCCAAAAGGGCCACCTGCCAGATCAACTCCACCAGGGACACCAGGGATACAGTGATTGATGTACTCACCCATCTGCCTGATGTGAAGGTCAAAATTCTTTCCAGCAGGGAAGAAGCACTGAAGGACTAAAGGAAAACTTTTTCCTCCTTTTCCGACTATACCCATAGAGAAGCGAAAAGACCGGAAAAACCGGCTGGCACATCCCGCTGGCGCCCATCCATGGAAAACGGGAATGCCGGAGTTTCCTGTCCTGTCCTTCTCCTTCAGCCGGCTGAAACAATCAAAACATACGAAAACTTCCCGCAAATCCTTCAAGGCCCTGCCTGAAGCGGTCACTGGCGCGCCCGCTTTTGGATTTCGGGAAGTTTTTTGCGTGTCCGGAAATGCAATGATTTATACCGATATTAGTCTCTCTGCAGCAGCCCTTTTCTGCCATGGGAAGAAAAAAGAGCAGGCGGGCGGGAAAGGCATGGCATCCGGGGCCATCCCTTTCCCTTTACCAGAAATCTCTGGAGCCTTTGCATTTCCCCCTGCTCTGTGTACAATAATAATGACAAAGAATGAAATCAAGGAGGCTTATGATGGATTCTGTGAAGCTGGTACTGGAATATCTGAGGGAATGTGAAGTGTTTTATATGGCCACCGTGGACGGACTGGAGCCCCGGGTGAGGCCCATGAGCGGGGTATGCGAGGTGGAAGGAAGGCTCTGCTTCCTTCTGTCCCGCTCCTCTGCCCTCTATCATGAAATCATGGGGAACCGCCATGTGGAAATCTCTGCGGTGCACCCGGACAAGTCCTGGATTTCTCTCCGGGGCTGGCTGAAGGAAGAAGAGGAGAAGGAGACCAGGGACACCATGCTGAAGGCCTGCCGGGATGATATCGAGGATATGGGCTTGGTGGACAGGGAGGATATGGCTGTCTTCAGCCTCCATGGGGGCAGCGTATATCTGCGTGACCGGAATGAGGGACGAGAAAAAGAGCTGGATTTGGGCTAGGCATCATCGATAGCGTCTCCTGCACCGGAAGGTGCAGGCCCTGTTTTTGGGCCTGGAGCCTTGCGATTTAATGCGCCATTAATGGCATAAAGTGTTATAATGGTTTCAATCTACCTATTGTCATGACAATGGGAATACAAAGGGGGATATTATGGCATCCAATGGACTTATCACTGATTTGTATCAGCTCACGATGACCAATGCTCTTTTCAAGAAGGGCATGCATGAAAGAAAAGTCGTATTTGACCGTTTTTATCGGGTGAATCCCTTCAAGGGCGGCTATACCGTGGTGGCAGGACTGTCCCATCTGGTGGATTTTGTAAAGAATTTTACCTACAGCGATGAGGATATAGAATATCTCCGGAGCCTTCATATTTTCTATCCGGAATTTCTGGATTATCTTTCCCATTTCCATTTCACCGGAAATATTTATGCCATGCCGGAAGGCACGGTAGCTTTCCCGGGAGAACTGCTTCTCCGGTTTGAAGGGACCACCACCGAAGCCATGCTGCTGGAGACCGGACTTTCCATGATTATGAACCATGAAAGTTTGATTGCCACCAAGTGCCGCAGGGTGCGTACCGTGGCGCCGAAGGATGCGCTCATGGAATTCGGTCTGCGAAGGGCCCAGGGCCATTCGGCAGGACTCTGGGGCGCCAGGGCTTCCATGATCGGCGGCTTCAACGGCACTTCCAATGTGGAAGCAGGAAAGCTTTTCGGCATTCCCGTGCTGGGCACTATGGCCCACAGCTGGGTCATGAGCTTCGATACGGAGCTGGAGGCCTTTGAGGAATATGTGAAGCAGTACCATGACAATCTCATCCTTCTGGCAGATACCTATAATGTGTTGGAAATGGGGGTACCCCATGCCATTCAGGTATTCCGGGAACTGAAGGTAGCCGGAAAGCTGCCGAAGAAGTACGGCATCCGCATTGACAGCGGTGATCTGGGCTACCTTTCCCAGGAAGCATCCCGCATGTTCCGGGAAGCCGGTTTCCCGGATGCCATCATTTCCGGCTCCAACGATCTGGATGAATACCTGATCCAGTCTCTGAAGGAACAGGGCTGCACGGTAACAAGCTGGGGCGTCGGTACGAAGATTATTACGGCTGACGGCACGTCCGCCCTGGGCGGGGTGTTCAAGATGAGTGCCCGTGAAAAGGACGGCACCTTTGAACCGGTGATGAAGATTTCCAATGATGTAAGTAAAATGACAAATCCCGGCATCAAGGCAGTGCGCCGTTTCTACAAGAAGGGCACCGGCAAGATGATTACGGACCTGGTATGCCTGGCCGATGAGCCTTTCCCGGACGGCGGCGATTTTACGCTGGTTACGGAATCGGCCAAGTGGAGGAAGAAGGAACTGAAGGCAGGCACCTATACCTGTGAGGACATGTTAAAGCCTGTCATCCTTCAGGGGAAGGCAGTGAAGCTTCCGAGCCTTGACGAAACCATTGCCTATGCCAACAGGCAGATGGAAACCCTGTGGCCCGAGTATACAAGACTTCTGAATCCGAACATTATGGAAGTGAACCTGTCGGACAAGTTGCAGGAGCTGAAAAGCCATATTATTGATGAAGATTTGAAGAAAAAATAATCATGAACTGGAAATGCCTCTCTTCGGAGAGGCATTTTTTTTGCTGGGTCTTTCTCTACGGCTCTCTTTCGGGAGGGTATTTCTTTTTATGGTAGAATTGACTTTAGATAATTTTAGGTATACATTAGTCACATGAAAAATATACAAGATTTTATAAATGATTATGATTTGCTTCAGGAAAGCACTGACCCATAGAGGCCAGTTCTGCCACCCTCTTTGGAACTTTTGAGCACATGGCTGCCGTCATGGTTCCTTTGTGGCAAGCCGTGACAGATGTTAAGCAGTGGCCCTTTTATGGCCATTTTCTGAAGAAATAGAAACAGTGAGGATAGAGTGAAAAATTGGAAAGAAGACCGGTCCCGGTTCATGGAGGCTGTGTGCGACCATTTTCCCGGCGGCGTCATGGTATACCGTGACGATGAGGAAAAGGAAATTATATTTGGAAATCAGAAACTGCAGAGCATCCTTGGCTGCCGTGATGAAAAGGATTTTGCCGCGCTCACCGGCGGAAAGCTCTCAGGGCTTCTGAAGGAGAATGCGGTCCTGGTGGAGAAGGATATGGAAGACCAGATGAAGGCGCCCGGCCAGAGGTTCCACCTGGTCACCACGGTGTCTTTCGGGCCAGCAGCATCAGAAAGGCGGTGCAGCTGCAGATGACCACCGTGTCAATCAGTACGCCCAGCGCCTGCACGAAGCCCATCTTGACCGGATCGTCGCACGCGGCGGCTGCGGCAGCGCAGGGGGCTGAGCCGCTGCCGGCTTCATTGGAGAAAAGCCCGCGCTTGACGCCGTTCATCAGCACGGCACCAAAGCCGCCGGCCGCTATCTGCCGCAGACCAAAGGCCTCGGCAAAAATGCGGCCCAGCACGGCGGGCAGCTGGCGGAAGTTGACCACCAGAATGCCCACGGTGAGCACAAAGTAGCACACCGCCATGATGGGCACCATCACATCCAGGCTTTTCACGGTGGCGTTCTTGCGCAGCACGATGAGAGCGGCCAGCGCCGTGAGCACCAGCGTAGTGGTCAGCGGGGGAATGTGGAACGCGTTCTGGAACGCCGAACTCACCGAGTTGGAGATCACCTGACTGATGCCGCACCAGCAGATCAGGCCCGACACCGCAAACAGCGCCGCCGTGACCGAGTGCCGGAGTTTTTTGCCGCGCCGACGCTCAGCCAGTGCGTGCAGGTAGTAGGCCGGGCCGCCCCGCCAGCCGCCGTAGAGCGGGTCGGGCTGGCGGTATTTCTGGGCCAGCGTGGACTCGATAAAAGAGGTGGAAGCGCCCAGCAGGGCAGTGACCCACATCCAGAACACCGCACCTGCACCGCCGGCCGAAACCGCCGCCACCACGCCCACCAGGTTGCCCATGCCCACCCGGGTGGCGGTGGACACCACCAGGGTCTGGAAGGAGGAAAGCCCCTCCTTGTTCTGGTTCTTTTCGCACACGGCGGCGATCATATCCCGGAACAGC
>OGYZ01001648.1_pt1 | contig 16897 bp, 19 predicted proteins | sample 1576681 | NCBI WGS metagenome assembly OGYZ01 (sample SAMEA3541480, study PRJEB24748) | human gut metagenome | biome: human gut; feature: human-associated habitat; material: faeces | place: China | collected 2012 | reverse complement strand
ACGGGTGCCAGCAGGCACCCGTCTAAAAGGTGACACCCTAAAATTGGAAACTTACTATGCTTTGTCAAAAATTGGACCATATACATTCGCTCCTTATTTAGTTGCAGCAAGAGACAATACAAATTTTTGTGCTAGTGTAATATATCCTACCACAACTCCATGGGGTGAAATAAAAAAATCAGTATGTGTTAAACATACTATCATAATAAGCCAAGATATATATGGGAACTTTATAACAGAAAAAGAAGCACACTATATAAATGGTATATTAAATAGCGATATAGTTCATGCATATATTCATAGTACATTCAAGACTAATGGATTTAGCCTGAATAAGTCTAACTTATATATACCAAAATATGACGAAAACAATCCTTTACATGAAAGAATAGTAAAGTTATCAGTAGAAGCGACTAAACAACCTAGTAAGAGAGAAGAAAACATCAAAAAACTTACAGATGCTTATATAGAATTATGTAAAAAAAGAACTAAGTAATCAATAACAGGTCGTATAAAAAGCTTTATAACAGTCTTTTTATACGACTTTATCTTATCCATCAGAATTTAAATAACTTATTGATATTCCGTAAGCATCCGATAAAGTATACATTGTAAAGCCATCCACTCTTCCGTTACTTTGCCAATAAAAAGACCATGAAACGAATAATGAGTAAAGAAGAGTTCCTGTCTGTTTATGAAAGACAACAGGCCAGTGGCCTGACCATAAAAGATTTCTGTGAGAATGAGGCCTATTCATCCTCCTGTTTCCATTATTGGAAGAAGAAATTCGGCCTGAGCCGTACTTACACCAGCCATCCGGACAAGCTTCCCGATGATACGTTCATTCCATTGGATTTGCGTCGCAGGGGCAATCTCCCGTCAGGCGCGGGTGGCGAGGTAACAATAGAGCTTCCTTCCGGAATCAGGATCCACCTTGACAGCCATGGAAACCCTGAACTGACATTTGGATTGATACACAAATTATGCGGCCATGTTCTGTCTGAATGATACCATGCGCTATTTCCTGTGTCCCGGAAAGACGGACATGCGCAAGGGGATCAATTCTCTGTGCGGAGTGGTTCACGACCGGATGGGACATGACGTCCGTCTGGGCGATGTCTTCATCTTCATAAACAGAAGCAGGACCACCATGAAGCTCCTCCATGCTGAAGACGGCGGCATGGTATTGTATGTGAAACGTCTGGAAGAGGGCACGTTCCGTCTTCCGGCCTATGACAGCCGGAGCAGGTCTTATCCGATGGAATGGCGCGACCTGGTCATGATGGTGGAAGGAATCAGTGACAATCCGAACGAGAGGCTGAAAAGGTTGAAAGCCAGTAGAAAGGATGGCTTCTATTGAAAGTTTTTTCATGTATCCGGTTGCGTATCTGACGGAAAATCAGTATCTTTACATCATATAAAGAGATAGAAACGGATGATTCGGCAGGATACAATGGAACAGATAATCAGGAGTCAGCAGGAGCAGATAGCCGGTCTCCTGGAGACTAACCGTTCCCTTGTCGAATCCAACGGGAAACTGCTGGAACAGACGGATGCGCTGCAACGGAAGATACAGGAACTGCTCTCACAGATAGCATGGCTGAACCGCCAGCTTTTCGGGCGGAGAAGTGAGAAGCTGGCAGCCCTGGATCCCAACCAGCTCTCCCTGTTCGATTCCGTTCCTGCAACCGGACAGGATGAAGACATCCGGGAAGATGACAGCAGCGCAGCGGTTCCTTCGCAAACAAAGCCCGATGGAAAGAAGAAGGAATCCCGGCGTAACCGCGAACTCCTGGAGGGACTGCCGGTAGTTGAAGTGGTGATTGAACCTGACCGGGTGGATCTGGACCGTTACAGACGGATTGGCGAGGAACGTACCCGTACGCTGGAATTTGAACCGGGCAGGCTGTATGTAAAGGAGACTGTCCGTCCCAAATATGGACTGAAAGACAACCTGAGTCTTCCCAGGGAAGGTGAAAGCGGCGTAATCATTGCTCCGCTTCCACCTTCTCCTGTTTACAAATGTCTGGCCGGTTCCACCATGCTGGCCGAAATGCTCCTGCAGAAATACGAATATCACGTTCCATTCTACAGGCAGGTCAAGGAGTTCCGCCATCTGGGTATCCGTCTTTCCGAAAGCACACTGAGCGGCTGGTTCAAGCCTGTGTGTGAACTGCTGAGACCACTTTATGACGAGCTGGTACGGCTGGTTGTCGGCTGCGGATATGTTCAGGCGGACGGGACCACCATAAGGGTGATCAGCAAGGGAAAGGGAAAGGCCGACAAGGAGTATCTGTGGATGGTCAGGGCGGTCATGGAAAAGCTGGTCATCTTCCATTACGATGACGGCTCCCGTTCGGGACAGACTATAAGGAAACTGCTGAAGGACTTCAAGGGATATCTGCAGAGTGACGGTTACAGTGCCTACAATGTATTTGAAGGTACTGAAGGAGTGTGCCTCATAGCCTGCCTGGCCCATATCAGACGCCATTTTGAAATGGCCTTGGAGGAGAACAGAAACCTGGCGGAGCATGCCTTGAAAACAATACAGGAAATATATCGCATAGAACACTTTGCCGACTCCCGGGAATATACGGCGGAAGAACGGCGTGAACTGCGGCTCTGTCAGTCCGTCCCCCTGCTGGATTCCTTTGAGAAATGGATGGAAGGCACATATGTCAAGGTTCCGCCCAAAAGCCGGATGGGACAGGCCATTTCCTATGCGTATCCGTTATGGCCAAGAATGAAGGCCTTCCTCAAGGACGGCAATATAAAGATAGACAATAATCTGGCTGAAAATGCGATACGTCCTCTGACGCTCTCAAGAAAGAACTTCCTCTTCTGCGGGAATCATGAGGCCGCGGAAAATACAGCGGTCATCTGTTCACTGCTTGCCACCTGCAAGGCACAGGAAGTCAATCCGAGAGAATGGCTGAACGATGTCATTGCCAGACTTCCATACTATCAGGAAAAAGATTCCGGCAAAGATATCCGGGAACTGCTTCCGGATGTCTGGAAGTTGAAGAAGTCCAACGAAAATCCAATTGAAGTCTAATAGAGGTACAATAGAATAGCAAACTCTTCTTACCAACTTTATATTCGTTGATAAGAAGAGTTTGTTGTTTTATGAATCTACAATGTGTACTTTATCGGATGCTTACGATATTCCGGAGGAATGGGATTGGTTCCTTGTCGATAGAGTAAGGGTTTCCCCATTTGGAAATTCTGGACACGGATTCCGCGTATGTGATGTGCTGGCGTTTCTTTGCCCTGGTCATGGCCATATAGAACAGTCTTGCGGATTCTCTGATTTCTTACGGAGTCTTCTTGTCAAAGAATGGATAGACACCATCGGTTGCCTCGAAGATGATCACGTTCTCAAACTCCAGGCCTTTTGCCTTGTGTACTGTAGAGACGAACACCTTTTCTGTTATACATGAGCAGTCACACAGGTCAGCTTCACGGTAGGTAGTTATATCGAGAAGGTGGGCTGAAAGCTGCTCTTTCAGGCTCGGAGTCTTCTTAGGAAAGATTATATCGTTACGGAGGAAGCTGAAGATGTACTGCATCTTCGGGTTGTCTGCCTAAAACTACGGCTCAATAATACGGCTTTCTTTTGTAATATGCAAATCACTAAAAAATATCCTGCAGTTAGGTATAATTATCTTATTTTTGACTGAGTAGAAGCATTTGTTTTTCCATTTGGAAGATTTTCTATAATTTCGTGTATATTAATAACTTTGCAAATGAATGAATTCAATACATATCTCAAAAATTTAGACTATTCCCATATAAAAGAATTATGTGTGGAAAAAGGGAAATTGCGTACTTACCGTAAGAAAGATTTCTTTATCTGTCAGAATGAAATAGAACGTTTTGCAGGGTGGGTGAAAGAGGGTACATTCCAATATACATACATTGATGAAGAGGGTGAAGAACATATTGTAGGATATTCTTTTACTAACGAATTTGTATGTGACTACTCTTCCTTTATGAAAGGTTGTCTATCATTAGTAAATATTCAAGCAATAGCAGATTGTTCGGTCTATGAAATATCACGCCATGATTTGATTGAATATTTGGAAACGAATATGGAAACTCAAAGATTCGGAAGATATGTAGCTGAAAATCTATATGAAATGGTATATGAAAGATTCCTTGATTTATATTGTAGTCCTGAAATACGATACAAGAAATTAATAAAACGTTGCCCAGACTTGAAAGAAGCTGTTCCTTTGAAAAACATAGCTTCATTCTTGGGAGTTACTCCCGAAACTATAAGCCGCATACGCCGTAAACTGGAAAAATAGTTCATCTTTTAACATCTATTGTATTAGTGTCTTGATAATTATCAAGAATTTTTCTATTTATTCTCCGTTACTTTGTCACTTTAATTATTAAAGATACTGATATGATACGTAAACTAACGAAAGAAGAATACAAACATGCCGCCGATTTATCCTACCAAGTATATATGGAATGTGGCAAGACCGATTTTACCCAAGAGGGCATCGAAACGTTTAAAAACTTCGTATATAACGCATCGTTGATGAATGCACTTGATTTCTATGGCGCCTTTGACCATCATCGACTGATAGGTATAATTGGCGTGAATAAAGAAAAGCAGCATATTTCCCTTTTCTTTATTCTGCCCATCTATCATCGGCAGGGAATCGGGAAATCGCTGTTTGCCTATATGATGGATGATTGCAACTTTACTCACCTAACGGTGAATTCCTCAACCTATGCCAAAGCGTTCTATCAATCTTTGGGATTTAAGCAAAGAGGTGAGAAGGAGATAAATAAAGGAATTATAAGTATTCCTATGGAGAGAAACGTATGATTTTATCAATCACTTGAAGTAATTATTTAATATGAAGAAAATTCATTCTGTTCGCAGCTATCATCGCCTGTAATCTTCTGTGCATCACCTCCTACGAAAAATAACAGTCATATTCCACGTTCTGGCCGATAAGGGTACAGTCACCCACAAAGTCCATAAACGCACACAGGCCGGTCCTACGGTCAACCTTATCCGCACGCTCATATTCCAGAAGAAGAGGGTTTACAATGCCTCCGAGCATAGCCGGTATCGGCCTGTCTGTGTGAAGGATGATGTTGAAGCGGTCGGTAATCTTCCCGGCATTCACCTTGATGGCCGCAATCTGTACGATGTCATCCTCAAAGACATTCAAGCCGGTAGTTTCCGTATCAAAGATAACGTATTCGCCCTGGCAGCACCTGTACAGCTCCAGCATGTATGAGCTGCGCGTGTAGTTGAGAAAATCAGACGGCAGCAGGTAGTTGTCACGGAGATATTTCACGAAGCGGCGTGCCTCGGAGTCATCATTGAAGACACCTGTCCCGGTCAGGATCTTTGACCATGCCATCATGTTTGAATCCAAGTACACCACCTGCAGATGGGCGAAAAGCAGCTGTGCCTGACGGGTAGTGAAAAGGTCTGTTCCGGAAATCTTGAAGTGGGGGATATTGCGGTCGGAGAGTACACTGGATATCTGGTCGGCATCCTTGTTCCAGGGCACAAGAACAGCCACCCTTTCAGCAGGATACAAGGTACAGAAATTACCAACACTTTCAGCCACAAGCCTAACTTCAGCGTCCTTTTCGGGAGCGGACATGATGCAGAGAGAATCCTGTCCGGCTTCAGTAAGATTGTTCGTCTTAGGCAGGAAATGAGGGTCAACATCAAGCTCCATGTTGGCGTATGTATTGAAGACATCCAAGAGATATTTCGGGGAACGGTAGTTGAAATACAGGCGGTGCATGTTCTCACCACAGCGTTCACGCAACCATTCAAGTGTTGCGAGCTTTGCGCCTATGAATGAGAAGATTGCCTGCTGCTCGTCTCCGAGATAAAGAGTCACGTTTTCCTTAGAATGGTCAGTAAACAGATCGATGATACCGAACTGAAAAGGGGAGAGGTCCTGAACCTCGTCAATCTGAATCCAGGAATATTTCTTCAGCCTGTCCTGATGCTGTGAAGCGTGGATATACGTCAGGATAAGCAGGTCATCAAAGTCAACCAGATTCCTTTCTTCCTTGTACTGTTGGTATTTTCTTGCAAACTTGAACTGCTGGAGACAGTCATCAGGTGAAGTTTGAACTCGAAAAAACATCCCATGGAACATATTCCTCGCTCGGAAAGTCCTTCTAAGATCTTGTAAATTAGTACCCGTTGGTTACGGCAGACACGCAGGGGGGCAATCGACAGAGCTGACGCCCGTACAGGTTTCCAACTTGACTTTCTTGATAAAGACAACCAGAGGAAGTATCACTTCCTTCCCAGTTCTACAAAACGGCTATAGGGCACACGGTAGGGGAACAGGTGTGTCAGATGCTTGCAGACATATCCCTTATAGTAATGCTTGAAACACCGGAAGCCGCCTGAATGGAATAGGATAAGAATAACAATTATTTCCGTATCATTCATACGGTTAGGTTTGTTACGGTGCTTGTATTCCTTGTCTTCAACCATATATTTTCCCTGTTGTAACGCAAATTCCTTGCAAAAATCCTCTGCTATACAATAAATCTCTGTAACTTTGGACTTTGAGAACATGGTGATAATCGTTTAAATGTTATAATTTGACACTATAAATTCAATGATTTTATCGCTATTTTCCTGATTTTTAAATAGATAATTGTCTATTTATATCTAACTCACGTTATATTAATAAAGTAATAATAAAATAGCATTATGTATCAAAGAAAGGAAAGTGCCAAGAATACGTATTATCCTTCATTTCTATGTATGGAGGTAGATACACCAGACTATCTGGATGCATTGATGCGGATGCCGTTTGACGAACGTACAGAAGCTGCCTTCTTACATGAATATATACACTATCTGCAAGACCTTACAACGGTTTCAGGGAACGCCCGTATAGAAACGATTGTAGATCAGGTCAAATGGATTGTTGGTGATGTTGCTAGGCATAAGAATAAATTGAAACTACCTCTGGATCCAAATGATACATGGGCTTATAATATGAAGCCTAACGCTTCTAGCTTAAAGCTCTGTAAAGGTGATTTTAAATTAAAAAATAAATCCGGAAAAGACATTACTCCCAATATTGTAACTCCTGTATCTTTCAGTTTGGTTAATGTTACGATTAACCTAGCGAATGGAACGCATGTGAAAGGGGGCGCCCAAGCTATATTTATTTTTCAGGATAAAAACGGTACGGAGTATAAGTATGCGGTCGGTGAACTTGCAATTTCTGAATCAATGGCTTACTTAATAGAAAACCATATCTATACTGATGTGTTGGCCAAAGGTGGAGACTGTCCCTATATGGTAGTTCAGAAAGTTACAGAATACAAGTTAGGAAGAATGCTTGATGATCTGTCATTGATAGCAATATGTGATATTTGTTTGATGTATTCGCTTCCAGGAAATGCTTTATACTATTTGTTAGAGGAGTTACAAACAATATCATGCCAGATAACACCTGCATTAATCTATTTGATAGGCCTTGGTCCTACCATTGGAAATAGATTTGGAAGGAATATGCCATGGATTTGTGAGTATATGAAAACTAATAGTCTCGCAAAGAAACAGATGTGTGACTATTTTACACATCCATATTGGGAGCAGATAGAAACAATTATTGGGCGAACATTTGATGATGTTCTGGCATATCGAACCAAACGTCCGACACTCTTCTTGGATATAGCATGTGGAGGAAGATTATTTAGAAATGAAGCATTTAAAACCACGATTGGCACATTGGGTTGCTTATCAGTGAAAACAAGTGCAGATTTAGTGTATAACTTTCTCCCTCGGTCATGTGAAGGTTTGAAAGTTGATGCCGACTGGTTCTTGTGTTTACATCAATTTTACAATCTTATGTTCACAAGTGATGCTGTTAGAACAGACCCTCATGGAAACAAATATATTGAGAAAGAGTGCGAATTGAAACAATGGTGTCATAATTGTTTTACAAAGAAAGGTGAGCTTGATTTAACGATGACAAGCTATAATTGTAAATGCTCACCATGGCTTAATACTTCACCAGATAAAATGGCACAATGTTCTTTTGGTAGGTTATGGGGGGCATTTGATTTACTCCATATAAAAAAGTTGAAGACGAAGACTTGAGAGCGGTGTATTGAATACCTCGCAACTGTCGCCAAGAAGCAAGTCGAAGATGCTCTTTGTCGATGATGGAGTGAATCTCCAAGGATATTCCGTAAATATTCCCCCCTTTCTTATAAATCAAGAGAAAAGTTTTACTTTACGTGAGCTTTTCTCTTATTTTTTTCGGCCAAATAGCCAGTCTTTGATTTTTACAGAATATTATTTAGTGTGAGTTAAATATAAACTGTAAATAATAATCAGAAAATGTACCATATAATAATTAAAAAATGGGCCTCTGTCACTTGCAAAAATATCAAAATATTGGAACGTGACAAAGGATATTTTCCTCTTTTCATTTTTTTTGTTTAACAATTTCGTCTGCTTAAGTCTGTATGATTCATCCGTTTTATGTAAAGCCTTACATAAGTCTGGAGATTCTGTAAGAAAGATTAATGCTAAAAAGAAGTAGTATCTACTGTAAAGAATTATAATTGAAACTGACCTGGGTTAAAATGCATTTTTCTCTACTTGATTCTAATATATTTTTGATGGGTCAATTGGGAGTATAATAGTGGGGCAAACGACTTTATATTTTCCAGTCATCCAAGTACTTTGACGGCTGACCGGAAGTATCTACTTTCGGAAAAACAGTGCCAGTATAGAGTCCGGCAAAGTTTTCCATCGTGTAGTCAAGGGACACAAGCTTGAACAGCGTCTTATAATCAAACGTGCGGAACAGGTCGGTGTGCATCAGGAACTCTTTAGGGCATCCGCTGGCAATCATATATCCAAGGTGCTGCAACTTGATGGCATTGGTAAGAACACGATTGTAGCCACTGCCGGCATAGGAACCTTCTTTCCAGCCGAAAATGGAAGCCATGATGGACAAAGATTCCTGCTCGTCTATGACGGTCGTGTCACGTGCCACCACATTGTTGTCAAAGAGGTAGTGCGAACAGAAACGGTGTACGTTTCCGACAAACAGACTCATATCTCCTGAGGTTTGCAGTCTTTCGAGTATTCGGGAGCGCATACCTCTGGCCGCCCTGTTAGTGAAGGTCAGGCAGAGCATGTCATCCAGCGACACACCGCATGAGAGGGCACGAACCACCCTTTCGGCAAGGATATCCGTCTTGCCGCATCCTGGAGGAGCCAGAACCAGGTGATAACCGCTGTCGAGGGTGATTACCTTTTTCTGGAACTCGTCATTCTCATACTTCTTGTCGAAGGTATATGCCGGGTATTCGTAGAGAGGGTAGCTACCTGGAGTAGGGAGGATACCATCTGGGGTATGGGGTGTGTCGGTGGGTTTCATAGATTATAGAAGGTTATAGTATTGTAGTGCTGTTTTTTTATCTTCTTCAGATATTCTCTTACTTAACAGAATAATTTGTAATGCTTCTTTCTGTTTATTCAATTCAAATATTTTTTTTGCCTTACTCAGTCTCGTTCTCTGTGAATTAATGGAAAAAGATGCATATCTAGGATATTTACTTGATAATTCTTCTATAGTAATATTTTTATCCTTAATTAATTCTGGAAAAAGGATTTTGAGAAATATTTCCTTTCCGGATTTTTGAAGTAAAACATTAATAACTGTTGCTAAATTGTTCATAGTTCATTTAAAATGTATTAGATTCAATATTATGATTTCATACATTACAGATTATCACAAAATTTAGAAATAAATTCATTGTGATTATGCATATCTATAGTAGTATATCCATACTTAATCCATTCTTCCTTAGATATCCCAAGAATACAAAGAGCTTCTTTTAATTTATCTCTACTCCAAAATTCCTCATAAAGAATAGTGTTCCAATAAGTAGTATTATCATGCCGATTGTTTGTTATAGGATCAACATATAATTTTTCAATCTGACCAATAGCTCTTGCACGTTCGAGGATTTCCATAAATTTATTTTCTGGAATATTGAAGAAACTAAGTGCTTCCCTTAATTTAATCGCATTGGAATTTATAAAACTATCAAAAGCTCTAGAAGTTTCATAATCTAGCCCTAAAATCTTAGCTTTGCTAATTTCTGATAATATCGAGAATTTATTCTCCCTTTTCTCTTTATTCTCTTTAGATTCAGTACATTTGTAAATAAAACAACTCAAAGAATCTGAAACATTACTTATATACTCTGCTGTAGCAGAACCATATTTTTCCAACTTCTTTTTTCTCTTCAATCTTTCAGAATTTGCATAGGTCATTATTGGCAAGAAAACAAAGAGAAAAATAAGGGTAATAATTATTGTGTACATATATTAGGCTTGTTTATGAAATATCAAATAAATAATTATCAAAGGATTACATTACAAAGAAATCACAGTCATAAACATCTGTATAGGAAGGGAACTCCACCCTCACACAGTAATTGCCGCAAACTATATATTTTTCAGATACGATAGTTCCGGTTTCTCCAGTGTTCGGATCTGTAACCTTGAAGCCTGGTACCATTTTGGCAAGTTCGGCTTTCATCTTGTTTGAGGTGAAAACAGTTATATTGCATCCACAATGTTCATAATAGACAAGTCCCATATCCATAGACCGTGTAGCCTGTTCAACTATATCCATGATTTCCTGTTTACTGAGTATAGTTTCAGTTTCAAACTGCTGCACCTTTATATCGGGGAATTTCTTTATAAAATCTTGCTTTGTCATATTGGTAATGATGATATATTTGAATTTATAGTTTTTATAGGATATATTGACATGAATAGATTTTGATTTTGTCACAAAATCAAATACTTTATTAAATAATAGAATAATGACTCATTAATATTATTCAAAGCATCTCCTATACTCTTCTTTCTAACTCTCATTCTTTTAGTATTATTTACATAAGGAGTAGACAGTTTAGAAAGAAGAGCAGGAAGTGACAGAAGTTATTTATTATTTAATTCTAGTGCATATTGAACTAGAGCTTTAAATGATTCATAGATTTCATCCTCATTTTTATATGCCCAAATAGGCCAGTTATCAGCAACCTGCATCATATTTGTATATTTATAGTCGTTGAACATTTTACATGTCTTATCATAAGCATCTTTATAAGATGCCTTTGAACAAATTATGCCATAGCATAAACATTTATCAGACTCTATTATATTTGCATCGTATTCAATATGAAAATTGACCTTTAAATCTCTAATCATTAAACTTAAACCAATCTGAACAAATCTATTTTCTACTTCTTTAATGTTATAGATTTCAGCTTCTTTGAAGTCCTCTTTCATTTTGAGTATCAGTTTATTAAGAACATTCACATAATATTCTTTTCTTTTATTCCGTTCTTCATCTAATAGTTCATTAATATATTTATCCAATTCTTTTATATTGTCTATCTGATTATTCAACTTTATAATGTTGTCACTAGGAGAATCCCCAAGCCCCAACTGTTTAAACAACTCGCTTTTAATTTCATTATGCATAGGTGTGTATATATTAGATGTTTCACAATATATTTCCAGATAATCTTTGTACTGTAATATTCCAGAAATCAGATATTTTTCATTTTCCTGAGGGTTCAACTGGTTAAGCCAGGAAATAATGTCATTTGAGAAATTTCCTACTTTGAACCTATTACCCAATGTTTCTATTATATTATTATTACCATCCTGGTCTGTTAATGAACCTACAGAAGGAATGGAATAATCATTCTTGTTTAAATATAAAACATATATATGTTCAATGCTTCTACCCAGTTTACTTATAGCTATATCAAATACATATCTATAAATCTGCCTGTACTGTTCCACTGCATTGTTTACTTTATTCTCTACGATAATGCAGTCCTTATCATTATAAAGAATAAGATCTATGTGACTATCCTTGTCTCCAAATTCCTTTTCGATGATAAAATCATTATTATCACAATCTACATCAGGGAAAAAGAACTTAATAAAGTCCTTTCTGATATTTTGGTGATGCAATAAATCACATAATATTCGGCTATGCCCTGTTTCTCTTAACTTACCTCTGGCCGAAGAGGTGATTACATTAAAATGAAAAGGTAACTTTGAGATCTTTTCTTGTTTACTATATGCAACAGAATTGGCAAGAGAAATAGTATGTCTCAAAATGTGATTTTTTGTACAAATTATATCATTTGCTAAAAACATACATTTATCTAGTTCTTCAATAGTAGTGCTCATATCTGTTATTCAAATATTATTTTCGATTGGGGTGAATATTCTCTTCAGTTAAATAATTGTATATTGTCTGTTTTACTTTGATACCGGTTATTTCCATAATCTTCGGTATAGTAGTGCCGGCTTTGTAAAGCTGGATGACGGCTTCCTTCTTCGGCTTCCTTATCCTGGCATCTTCCTGTCTTCTGAACTTGACCCCTCGTTTTTGGGCTGCCTCGATTCCGGCTTTGCATCCTTCGAGAATAAGATTGTGGTTATACTCGGCCAGTGATGCGAGTATCTGCATGGTAAATCTGCCGACAGCAGATGACGTATCGAGATTGTCCTGAAGGGAAACAAGTTTGATACGGAGTATTTCCAGATTGGCGCTTGATGCAATCAGCATTATTCAGTGCATTTACCTGAGAAAAAGGTTCTAATTTCTCGTACTCACCCTGGTATACCTATTTTCTCTCGCATACTCTAAATTATATTTAATTTTTCAAAGTTAACAGATTTAGACTTGATAAACAATAGAAATGTAATTAAAATCCTCTAAGAAATAAATAGAGTGATAATTATATTTACAATAGGGAAGAAAAAAAGACTTAATGCCTCAAATAAAGAAACATTGAGTCTTTTTTCTGAATTATGATGAAAATTTGATGAGTTATAAATCATTCATTCCCTTTTGTTTAATAACAATATTCATCATTTCATCAAATCATCGGAATTTTCTAAGAAATTCTTTTGTAATGGTATAGTAGCGGCCAGTTTTCTTTTCTTCCCGATACGGAGGGCCTGGAGGGAAGTTTTTTATAAAGGTTGAATAAGCAAGAGAATTGTCAGTTGGTGTAAGTTTCCAGTTCCTTTTTAAAATGTTTCGAATCTGATAGGTTTCAACCTTGATATTACTAAGCATTAATAACTGTTGAATGTCATTAATGCAGAAAGTTAATTTATCCTGGCTCATGGTATCCATGATATTTAAGCAGATTTCAGCAAGATCAATTTCTGTATGATTCCTGCTACAATTGATGATCCTGTCGAGAGCTGGCGTATGTATCTGTTGCGGACTGAACCACATTCTGCTTTCTTTGTCCGTAGTTAGTTGACGGTGTTGAAGAAAGTAAAGGAATGCTGGAATTTCCGTGATTAGTTTTTGTAGAAAACTCGTATCATCATTTTTGAGAGGATTAATTTTTCGTACCCAATAACGTGTTTCTCCCGGTTCTATAAGAACAGGGGTATCTTCATTATTGGAACACATGATGAATTTACCAAAAAATTGCACTTCACAGCGGTCTTTACCCTTTGCTTCAATCTTGTATACACTTGCTGTACTTAGATTCTTTAATCGTTCAGAATCCTCTCTGCGGTTAAGCAACACTTCGTCAACTCCAATGAGTAATTTACCGGCCCAATCAGCATTGAACTGGCTACGAAAGTCTTCGTTGGTGTTAAATGTGACGTTATCCTGAAAGATTGCTTTCAGAAAATTCAGGAAAGTACTTTTACCGGTGTTTCTTTCCTGAGAAACCAAAAGTAGAATTGGTAGTTTCTGTACTGGATTGAGATAAAGAAGCTGAAAGTAATCCATACCTAACTCATAATGTTCCCCGAAAATATGAAGAATAAGTTCTTGTATATGTGGAAACTTCCCTTTTTGTGGGGTATGGGTAATCGGCTCATACAGATTAAGGAACGAGCCAATATTCCTCTTATAATCTACGTGACTTGGAACTGTACAGAAACCATCGTATTTAGGAACACTTGCTATGAAGTCTTTCCCATGATCATAACGTAAAGTCCCCATACTCCAAGGGACTCTACGCTTGGCAAATGTGCCATTAATAAGAGGTTGAAAAACTATTTTATAGAGTGTGGTACCAACCCTTACGTATTCATCTGTCATTTCAATTTTTCCCATATCTAAAATTCCTCCCATCCTGATTTTGGCTTATGTTTTACTCCTTTTTGTATCTCTTTGTATAGGCTCTCTTTGTCAATCGGTTTTTTCCTGCTTTTTTCCATCCACTCCATAAGTTCGGTACGTTTGAATTTAAGCATTTTCCCAGGTTGATAATAGGGAATTTTATTTGCCTGAACAAGAGCATAAACCGTTGGCTTAGCCAGACTGAGTATCTCACAAGCCTCGTTAATACCAATCATTTCTTCCTTTGCTGCTGTCTGTCTCTTTAATAACTGCTTCATCTCATTAATAGAAATCGTCAGTTCTTCCACCTTCTCCAATAGAAAAGCTGTGGCTTGAGGTAATTCCTCGAAATTTAATTTCATCTTCATCATTTTAAATTGATTTTCAGCAAAGAAAGATGGTGTATTATTGGTTAACTGGTGGATTATAAGTTAACCAATGGATAGTAATGTTTTTTCTATATTAATCCTTTGAAAAGGGAAGAGACTGTGCAACGAGCGGTGTTCCGATAGGAATAATTTTTATTGTAAACCGTCCTTCATTACAGGTGAGTTTGCTTGAAATGGTCAGTATTTCTGTATCTTCAAGCATAAGCTGAAAACTTTTTTTGATGAAATGTGCTATTTGCATGTTTGAGCATCCTAAACGCTTTCCGATATTTCTAGCTAAATGGTATAGATCTTTTGATGTAACTCCATTCAAACGACGTGATACAGCTGTCTTTATTTCTGTTTTATTGTTTAAGGCCATAATATTTTCTTTCATGACACTCATTTCATTGCTTGTCAGTATATCTTTGAAAGTAGCTTCAAAATAAGACATGACTTCTTTTATTGTATCATCTTTTTCTTTTTTGATACGTTCTCTATCCAATCTTACTTCTTCCTCATGAGAGTACAATATAGAATTATCTGTCTTTTCTTTATTATCATCTATGGTTTTATGAAATAGTTTCATCGATAGTCTACCATTCCTTTTCGTATTTCCCTTTATTTTGGTAACCCTTCTACTTCTTTGATCTTGTACTACATCAATAAGATTACATATTGTAGGTACAATATATTTACAGTAAGCTGTTTCAATCATAAATATGATTGTAATAAAAAGTAGGGTAGTGAAGAGTGAGTATAATACAAGGTCCAGACTATGTGGAGAGTTTCCTTTCAATATCAGATATCTGGGAATTGAGGTAATTGAACATATTGCAGTTACATATATTACAGCAAAATGGAATAAATTTAATCTTTTCATAATTAATGATTTTTTGTTATTGATTTTGATGCAAATATATTTTTGAAGTATCAGAAATTAAAGGAAATGATTACAAAATGTCTGGTTTTTAATATAATATAAGTATCATACTTCGTGAAATTGCCAATCATACTTATAAAAAAACGAACAAAGAAAATTTACATTTTTAACTGTATTTTGTATTGTTACATAAATGAAAAAGCCGTTGGGAAACTCCGATTTTCCCAACGGCTATACATATAAAAACTTTTGATCACTATTGCATGTTTATTTCAGATATGCAATTTTATTGCATATTACTTTAGTGATATCTTATCGACAGTTTCTCTTTTCTTTTCACTCACTAATTCAGCATAGATTTGTGTTGTTGCAACATTCTTATGAGTAAGCATTTTTGACACTGTGAAGATGTCCGTACCGGCTGCGATCTGTAGTGTAGCATACGTGTGCCTAAAGCAGTGGAATGTTATATGTTTTTGAATACCAGCTTTCTTTATCCATGCTTTAAGAGGATATCCAGTCATGCAACGGCGCAGTTCTTTGAACACTTTACCTGTGCCCGGTTCTCCACAAAGTGCGTATGCTTCATAACTGATAGGGAGTAAGGCTTCTGTCTGTGTCTTTTGCGTACGAAGACGAATGCAATGTCCCAGATCAGGGGCTGTGCATAAATTTTCCCACTTAAGATTCAATATATCACTGATGCGTAATCCGGTAAGACATGAGAAAAGCGATGCATTTCTTAATACAGGTATATCGCATGGAGTTGAAGCCAGAGTTTTTAATTCATCTTGTGTTAAAAACTCTTTATGAATATCTCTGCTTTCTATCTTTTCAAGAAAATCATTGGGATTTTCACGTAAATATTTATCTCTATATGCAAGTTTCAAAACTCCTCTGAATAATGAGAAATAACTGGCAGCTGAATTACGGGAAACCATTTTATCTGTATGTTTTAGTTGCCTTGCATGGAGAAGATAGTCTCGGAAGCGGTTACATAGGTCAACAGTGATTTCTCCAAACATACATTTGCCATTGACAAATTTCTCAAAGTGCAGATAAACGATATGCCATTTATGATCTTTCTTACGACATACTTCTTTAAAATATGCCATAAAATCGGCTCTCATTTTGTGTCGATCCATAAATCCAAATTCTTCATTGATTACAGCCTCTTGCCGGCGGCATCTGATAAGTTCGGCTTTAGCTAGGATTTCATTATTGTAATCTAGCTCAATTGCATTCTTTGGGGTTGCATAAATGTAAAATCCTAAATATTCACGTCTGCTCAGTTTCATTGTTTTAGGATTACGTACAGCAGGGTAGTAGTCCAAGTAAAGAGAGATTCGTCCGTTTCTTATAGGGCGTTGTCTTAATGTTACAGTAGTACATGTTTGTTGTCTCATAATATATAATGTCACTAGTGTCTCTTAAAAAATGTAAAACATCTCAATATGGCTCATTATGATGTA
>OGYZ01001620.1_pt1 | contig 17082 bp, 8 predicted proteins | sample 1576681 | NCBI WGS metagenome assembly OGYZ01 (sample SAMEA3541480, study PRJEB24748) | human gut metagenome | biome: human gut; feature: human-associated habitat; material: faeces | place: China | collected 2012 | reverse complement strand
GTGACTGAGATACATCCCGTCGAAGTGTTCCCGCACCGCCGCTTCAATGGCCTCCTTGCATTGAAGATTGGCGTTGTTGGAGGCCCGGTACTGCTCCAGCTCTCCATGCTCTTTCGCATAGGCAGCGGAGTGAGGATAAATGGCGGCTTTCCGCAGCTCCGCCTGGGCCTTGCAAGCATCATCGGCCCGGTTCTCAATGCTGTCCCGGACCACATCCATGTAGCCGGTCTCCAACTTCTCAAAGTAACGGTACACATCGGCCAGCGGCGTGGGCGAATCCAGCAGCGCCTGGGCCTGGGCAGCGGTCAGCTCCAGTTCCTCCATCGCCATCACGATGTCCTCCCGGACGGTGTATTCGTAGGCGTGGTTCAGGACCTCTGCCGGGGGCTGGATTTTCAGCCAGTCCCGGTATTTGTCCTGTTCAGCGGCCATCTTCTCATAGAGGGCCGTATTCAGATCGTTGGTATTCATGTTATCGCACCTCCTCATGCTGTTTCGGTTTCTTTTCGGGGCTGCGGGGCGGCACCGGACGCTTCAAGCTGTCCAGCACCGAGGGCCGTGCGCTCTTGGCAATCACGGACTCCGGCTGAGAGCGGCCCTTGCCGTCCAGATTCAGAAGCGTGTCCAGCTCCACCAGACGGGCGGACTTTACCCGCAGATCATCCTCATAAGAGAAAGGCTTGCCCACTTCCTCCTTGGCGGCGGCCTGCTGCTGGTACAGATTGTCCAGTTGGGCCTTGGTCGCCTCCAGGCGCTGGGGCATTTGAGAGAGCGCATTGTCAATGCGGGTCAGGTTGCCGCGTGGGTCTGTGCCGAGGCTTGCCCGGTGGGTCATCTGGCCTTTCAGCAGGAGCGTATATTCCTGTTTCCAGGCTGAAAACTCCACGGACATAGTGAAGCCCCGGTAGCTGCCGATCTGCACAGGCTCCGAGCCTTTGACCTCCTTACAGGCGTCCAGCAGAGCTGCACCGGCGTTTTCTTTGTCGGTCAGCACATCGCCCCGGATTTCCATACCGGCAAAGCCATCCTCCGGGTGAGGATGGGCGGCCAGGGTCTCCAGGTCTGCCTCAAACCCCTGGATAAAGCCCTTGTGCTTTTCAATTTCCTCCGGGAAGTATTTCAGCAGCTGGTCCTCCAGACGATACTGCTTGCTCTGGTGGTCAGCTTTCATCAGCTTCAGCTTGGAGACCTCCACATCCAGGTCCATGCGCTCCTTGATACGGGGGTCTCCGGCGCACAGGGCCTTGATCTCGGCAAAGGATAATGCCGTTTCGTCCACATCGTCGCAGCTTCTCACCGGCGATTTGGAAGTCATAATCTGGCTGATGAATTTCTGTTTGTTCTCCACCGTCTGCCACAAATAGGCGTCAAAGGTTCCCTCAGTCACATAGCGGTACACATGGACCAGGGGATTTTGGTTGCCCTGGCGCTCGATACGGCCCTTGCGCTGTGCAAGGTCTCCCGGCCGCCACGGGCAGTCCAGGTCATGGAGCGCCACAAGCCGGTCCTGCACATTGGTGCCAGCGCCCATCTTGGCGGTGCTGCCCAGCAAGACGCGCACCTGGCCGGTGCGGACCTTAGCGAACAGCTCCTTTTTCCTCACTTCGGTGTTGGCCTCATGGATAAAGGCGATCTGATCGGCGGGCATCCCCTGGGCGATGAGCTTTTGCCGGATGTCCTCGTAGATGGTAAAGACCGGCTCCGGCTCTTCCAGCGGCACAGCCTGTTCCAGCGCATGGAGCGTGGGGTTGTCCAGCGCCTTGGCTGCCTTTTTGGAAGGGGCCGCCTGGGGCGTGGAAATATCGCAGAACACCAGCTGGGTCAGCTTGTCAGCCTCGCCGTCCCGCCAGATCTGCATGATGTTTGCGACACATTGGTTGACCTTGGTGCCAGGTTCGTCCGGCAGCGCCTGATTGATAATGCGCTGGTCCAGCCCCAGCTTGCGGCCATCGCTGGTGATCTTGAGCATATTGTCCTGGGAGGGGTCCACCGTGCTGCTGTGTACCAGGGAAGCACGCTCGGATAGCGCCTTCACCATTTCCTGCTGCTGCTCGGTGGGCTGGGCCACGATGTTGTGGTATTCTACCTCCGGGGTGGGCAGATGAAGCTGATCGGCGGTTTTAATGTCCGCCACCTCTTTGAACAGGTTCATCAGCTCCGGGAGATTGAAAAACTTGGAGAAGCGGGTGCGCGCCCGGTAGCCGGTGCCTTCCGGTGCCAGCTCCAGCGCCGTCGTCGTTTCACCAAAGCGCGACGCCCAGCAGTCAAAGTGGGTCATACTCAGTTCCTGCAAGCGGTCATATTGGAGGTATCTTTGCATGGTGTAAAGTTCAGTCATGGAGTTGCTGACCGGGGTGCCGGTGGCAAAGATAACCCCTCGGCTGCCGGTGATCTCGTCCATGTAGCGACACTTGGCGAACATATCGCTGGACTTTTGGGCATCGCTGGTGGAGAGGCCCGCCACATTCCTCATTTTTGTGTAAAGGAACAAATTTTTGTAGTTATGAGCTTCATCGACAAATAACCTGTCCACGCCAAGCTGCTCAAAAGTCACCACATCGTCCTTGCGGCTCTCGGCCTGGAGCTTTTCCAGTCTGGCCTCTAGGGATTTGCGGGTCCGTTCCAGCTGTTTGACCGTGAAACGCTCACCGCCGCTGGCCTGCACCTCGGCAATACCCTCGGTGATCTCGTCGATCTGCTCGTAGAGGAGCCGTTCCTGGCGCTCCCGGCTGATGGGGATTTTTTCAAACTGCGAATGTCCGATGATAACGGCATCGTAGTCTCCGGTGGCAATTCTGGCACAGAATTTTTTGCGGTTGTGGGTCTCAAAATCCTTGCGGGTCGTGACCAGGATTTTTGCAGAGGGATAAAGCCGCAGAAACTCCGATGCCCACTGTTCTGTCAGGTGGTTCGGCACCACAAAGAGGGACTTCTGGCATAGCCCCAGGCGCTTGGATTCCATCGCAGCGGCCACCATCTCAAAAGTTTTGCCAGCGCCTACCTCGTGTGCCAATAGCGTATTGCCGCCATACAGCACATGAGCAATAGCACCCAGCTGGTGATCCCGCAGGGTAATGGACGGGTTCATGCCGCCAAAGGTGATGTGGGACCCGTCGTATTCACGGGGCCGGGTGGAGTTCATTTCCTCGTTGTACTGGCGCACCAGGGTCTGGCGGCGCTCCGGGTCCCTCCAAATCCAATCACGGAAAGCGTCCCGGATAGCCTGCTGCTTTTGGGCGGCCAGAGTGGTCTCCTTGGCGTTCAGCACCCGGCGTTCCTTGCCGTCTGCGTCCTCCACGGTGTCGTAAATGCGGACATCCCGCAGGTTCAGGCTGTCCTCCAGAATCTTGTAGGCGTTGGCACGGCTGGTTCCGTAAGTGGTGTAGGCCGCCACATTGTTTTCGGAGACAGAGCTTTTGCCCGTGATCTGCCACTCGGCGGTATAGGAGGTATAGTTGACCTGGATGGCGCGTTGAAGGTAGTTCGGGGTGTTGAAAGTCTCATACATGAACTGCTGGATGTACTTCTTGTCAATCCAGGTAGCGCCCAGGCGCACCTCGATCTCCGAAGCGTCCAGGTCTTTGGGCTGGGCGGCGGTCAGGGCCTCCACATTGATGGCAAAGGCCGGGTCCTGCTGTGCGGCTCGCTGTGCCTGACGGAGCTTGCGCCGAACATTGCCGGAAAGGTATTCGTCGGCGGTCACATAGGTGGGCCGTTCTCCCTCCGGCACAGGCCCAGGCAGACGGAAGATCACGCCTTGCAGCTCGGCGGCCAGCTCGTCACTGGTCTTGCCGGTGAGCTGTTCCATATACTCCATGTCCACACGGGCCTTTTCCGCGATGGATACGGCCAGAGCTTCGCTTGCGGTGTCCACGGAAGTCACCGCCTCATGGGGCTTGATGGTCCGCTTTGTGAACATATCTGCTTTGTGCTTCAGTTGGCCATTCTCGTCAATGACTTCCAGCGCGCAGAGCAGATAGTAGCTGGAATCATCAGCAAAGGCCAGCCGGTTCCCCCGGTCATTGATAAGGCCGTACTTGGCGGAAAAATCGTCATAGAGCTGGTTCAGCTCCACCTGTTTCTCACGAATGTCGCTGTCCGGTGTAGCTGCGTCCATTTGCAGGTCGATCAGTTCCTGGACACAATCCCGCAGCCTCACCATGCCTTTAATGCGGGCCTCGGCGGTGGCGTTGAGATCGGGGCGCACCATGCGGCTGTTCTCCCGGAAATACACAGCTCCGTCCACCACGGTATAGGAGTAGTTCTTCACATTGGGGTCAGCGGGGATAGAGGTGTCGATGGCTTCGCCTTCGCCCAGCTCCGGCAGCTCGGCCTCCTGGTAGGTGCCGCGAATGTACTTCACAGCATCGTGCAGCTGATCGGCCAGCTCCAGCCCCTCAATGGGGTTCACGGTGTAGTCCATGCCGTGAGCGGTGCTTTCTGGTTCCTGTCGGCCCAGCACCATTTCCGGGTGGTCCAGGAAATAGCGGTTGATGGAAAAGCCGTCCTCGGTCTGCCCGGTCTGCGTCCACTCCGGTACAATGTCCAGCGGGCGATCTCGCTTTTGGAGGAAGATGATGTCCGATACAACCTCGGTCCCGGCATTGGCCTTGAACGCATTGTTGGGCAGACGGATAGCCCCCAGCAGCTCGGCGCGCTGGGCAAGATACCGGCGCACGGTGGAATCTTTGGCGTCCATCGTATAGCGGCTGGTGACAAAGGCCACCACGCCACCAGGACGCACCTGGTCCAACGCCTTGGCAAAAAAGTAGTTGTGAATGCTGAAATTCAGCTTGTCGTAGGCTTTGTCCCGAACCTGATACTGGCCGAAAGGTACATTGCCGATGGCAAGGTCATAGAAGTCCCGCCTGTCGGTGGTTTCAAAACCGGCCACGGTGATGTCGGCCTTGGGATAGAGCTGCCGGGCAATACGCCCGCTGATGGAATCCAGCTCCACGCCGTAAAGACGGCTGTTTCGCATTTCCTCCGGCAGCATACCGAAGAAATTGCCCACACCACAGGACGGCTCCAGGATGTTGCCGGTCTCAAATCCCATACGGCCCACAGCCTCGTAAATCGCTTTGATGACCGTAGGGCTGGTGTAGTGGGCGTTGAGGGTAGAACCTCTGGCAGCGGCATATTCCTCTGGGGTCAGCAGCTCCTTCAGCTGGGCATATTCCTTGCTCCAGCTTTCCTTGTCGGGGTCAAAGGCATCGGCAAGGCCGCCCCAACCCACATACCGGGAAAGGATTTTCTGCTGTTCCGGCGTTGCCTGCCCAGTGGTTTCCTCCAGGTATTTCAGCAGCTTGATTGCCTCGACATTGGCCTGGAACTTGGCCTTGGGGCCGCCTTCGCCCAGGTGATCGTCAGTGATACGGAAATTCTCGGCGGTGCGGCGCAGATTGGCCTTGTATTCCTCATAAGAGGCTTTCTCGGCAGCTTTGACATTGGGGAAGGTCTGCCACTCGCCGTTTACCTGAATGGAAACGGGGTGTTCGTCCAGCACTTCATCCGGGGTTTTCTCCGGCTCGGTGACAGGTGTAGGAGGCTCCGGCTCATTGGTTCTCAGGGTCTGAACAACCACATCATAGGGCAGATGGTTCTTGTGGCCCGGATAGACAGCCACAGTCTCGGATTGGAAGGTCGGAGCTTCGGCAGCCGGTTCGGGGCGTTCCTGCCCAAAACCGTCCAGCTGACGGGCATACATCCCGCGCAGCAAAGGCGCAACCTCGCTCCACTGGAAGAACAGCATGGCCAGACGCTTTTCATCTGCATCCAGCACTTCCAGTTCAACACCTTCCGGCATCGTGCGGTAATCGGCGGTCTCGCCGGTCTCCAGCTCCATCGTTTCCACGATGTTGGGATAGGCCCGGCTCAGCCACAGGGCCACCTCCTGGTTGCTCTTGCCGTTGCGAAGAAGCTCGGAAAGCTCCGCCTTGTCCGCTTCACCAATCAGGCCATGGGCAAGCACATCCCGCAGGTCCTGGTCCACCGTATCCAGATTTGCAGGCAGGAACTCGGTATAGAAGTCATTGCGGTTATCCTCCCGCAAAAGCTGCTCAAACCGTTCCCGGCTCTCAGCCCGGTAGATGGGATAGCTCATGCCGGTGGGCAGCAGCTGCACCGTGTCATCCCGCAGCTCCGTGATCCGGTGGGCGAGGTCATCCAGATAGACAATATCCCCCACATTGTATGGAGGGACTGTTGGATCATAAGAAGTCCGTTCCCGGACCGTGCCACGGGCCGCAGCATATTCTTCGTCTGACACAGGAACACGCGAATCGCCGGAAGAAGGCTGTTCCGGCTGGTCGGCTTGAGTGGTCTCCCTGGATATGGCCTCCACATCCCGCATGACCTGCTGAATAAAGGGGTCGTTGTCCAGCTTTTCCGGGTCCACCACATGGCCGTCCACAATGCCGCGCTGGGCCAGGGCCTCCCGGATGGCGATGGGGTCCACATCGTCCAGATTATCCTGTTCGACCTGGGTGTAGAAGCGATCCTCCTTGATGAGCTGGGCAATCCGGCGCTGCACCTTGGGCCAGGGCAGTGCCGTTCCTTCGGGGCTTTCCGGGCGGATCGCAAACGGGGTTTTACCATCGCCGCCGTCAAACTCATGGGCCAGCCATGCTGCGGTGTCTCTTTCTCGCGCATGGTCTTTCATGTAGCGGACAACGGCGTGTTTGCTCTCGATTTTGCCATTCCAGTCCTGGATAGCCTTGTCGATGTCATTGTCCGAGAGAGGGCGCAGCAGCTCATGGAGCTTGGGATAGGTCTCGTCTATGACTTCCCGATGAAGGCGCTGCCGGAACTCCGGGGTGTCAGAATAGAGGCGAAGCAGCCCCATATTACCGGACCCCAGGACAGCACGGCGAATAGCGGCGTTGCCCTCGATCACGGCGTTCTCGTAGTCACTGTGACCGCAGGCGTTCCGGTATCTGATGTCCTGGGTAACAGCCTCCAGCACGATGGGCTTGTATTGCTCATGCAGCTCCCGGAGGGTGGCGGCTTGGATGGCTTCTTCGTCCCGGAACGCCCGGAACCCGTCAGCACCATACTCCGCTTCATGGGCGCTGATGTCCTGTTCGGCCTCATGGTCGATAGAAAGAACGGAATACTCCCGGCGCTGGGTGCTGCCCTCCAGGGTGGCGGAGACCGTCACATCATGCTTGGCCCGGAGCTGTTCCAGGTACTGCTCCAGCCGGTTTGCCGGGAACCCGCACATTTCCACACGGCCACCGACAGGGATAGCACGGGAGACCAGTTGCAATCCCAGCTCCGGCGCGGCTTCTTTGGCGTCCTCGCCATAAATCTCGAAGAAATCGCCCATCTGATACAGGACCATATCATCCGGGTGTCGCTCCTTGACGCCGTTGTATTCCCACACAGCCGGGTCAGGCTGCGGCTGTTCTTGGGCAAAAGAAAAAGCAGAGGATGTTTTCACATTCTCTGCTTCATCTATTCTTTGGATTTGTTCAGCTTCGGAGAGGAACAGGTTTAGGGTTAGCTGTTGATAAGCTCCGCCAGCAAAATCTCCTCCGCCTGGGCCTTGCAGGTGTTCATCAGGCCCACCCAGCGCATCGGATCGCGGGCTTTCAGCTCCTCCGTCGCGCCCGCCGACTCCGCCAACTGGGGCATCATCTGCTCCAGACGGCTGTTCGCCGTCTCGTCGATCTCCAGCAGGTGCGGGTACAGCTTCTCGGTCAGCAGCAGCTGGTTGTAGATCAGGGGCCGGTGTTCCTTCAGGTACGCTTTCCGCATCCTGCCGTACTTGCCCAGGGGCTTCTCCGGCTGTTCGCTCAGGCTCAGGTCGGGAATCAGGTAATCGCCGTTCCTCGTGTAAGTCAGGTTGTTCTCCATGTGTAACGCTCCTTTCCGCGAGTTGCTCACGCTCATAATGTTGGACGGTGACACCGATCTGCCGCAGCACCTGCTGGTTGATCTGGCTGACCGCCGCTCCCAACGCCCCAACCGTGGCCGGGGTATTGAAATCGAAAATCGGCATGAAGTCCTCATGCTGGAAATACTGGTCTGTATCCAGCCCACAGCGGGACATCAGGGCGTAGGCGATGCTGACGGTGGCGGCGGACTTAAATTGGACTTCGATGTTGAGTTCATCGTACTCCTCCAGGAACGAACCGTCAACGATATAACGGAAGTCCTGTTGATGCTCGTCCCAATACTCACTCGCCAGTTTTCCGGCCACATCGGTGAGCTGCTGGGCAAGATTGTCACCAGCAACACCGTAGTTGCGCTCCAGCATGGCCGACACAGGCCCGATGTGCTGTTCCTCCAGCTGCCACAGCCAGGGGGTGCGGGAATGTTCGCGGGTCCCGGTGTCGGAAATATCGAACACATAGCGCAGGCGGGGCCTGTCGCCGGAATCGTCCACCAGAGCGATCCCCTTGGAGCCGCGCCGTACATACCGCCCCATTTTTTCGTTCCACAGATCGTACTCGGCGCAGGCGGTGGCGTCCGGGCGCTGGGCGTAAATCATCATCTGCTCATGGAACGGATATTTGTAGAGGCGGGCGGCGGTGGTAAGAAAGGCTGTCCATTCTTTCCAGCTGCCCACAAGCCGGGTCGATACCTGTTCGGCCATCTGCCGGTAAAATTCAGCTTTGGATGGCATGGTTTTCTGTCCTCCCTTCATGTTAAATAGAAATGGGGCGGCACATCAGGCCGCCCCGCTGGGTCTTGGTGTGGTTTTTACTCGTCGAAATCCGGGTACAGCTCCAGCTCGGCAAACTCGGCGTCGCTCATAGCCCGGAGCTTGGAGAGGGCGCTGTCCGTCAGCTCCCGCAGCTCGGCTTCCTCCGGCGAAAGCTCACCGCACATCTCCGTCAGGGCTTCGATCAGCCCGGTGCGGCTGCCGGTGTTGTAGATACAAAGCAGGTTCGTTTCCTCAAAAGTGAAGTTTCCCATATCAAATCTCCCTTTCCGCGCTCTTTTTGGGCGCTGTCTTTTTGTGTTCCGCCTTGGGCTGGCTTTTCAGCTGCTCCATGACGGACTTTTTCTTTTCCCGTTCCTCCCGGTGGGCGGCGGCAGCCAAATCCATGAGAGAAATCGGCTGGCCGCTGCGGGCCTGCTGTTCCAGCTGGGCCACTGTCGGCTCCTTGGGTCCGTTGTTGATGATGCCGTCGATCATACCGTAGTCATCCTCCACGACCATTTCCGCATTTTTCAGCGGATTGTCCGGCAGGAATCCGGGAACCTGCTCAAAGCCGAAGCTGTCGCAGTAATGACAGGATACCTTGCCATCCCGCTTAATGGCAACGATGTCGCTTACGCTCATGGACGGATGGCGGTAATCGGCGGGATGTTCATTGTTGAAGCGGTAAAAGAGCTGTTCGGCGGTATCGCCTTTCAGATCGGAGGGCAGCAGCGGAGCGGTGTAGACCAACTCATAGTTGTCCCGCTGCACCGTCTGCCCGATGGACTGGAGCCATTCCAGGCCCTCATAGCGGATGTCCCGCAGCTCGTCGGTGTGCTTCACCTGATAAATAGCGAAGCAGTCCCCCTTGTGGGAGAGAAACGCCTGCTCCCGTTCCTCCTGGTGGGCCATGCGGTCCTTGACCAGCTTATCAAACTCCGGGCTTTCCTCCCATTCCTCGCGGGGCATGGCAAAGATACCGTCATGGGCATCCAGGTCAGCGGTGTCAAAGGCCATCACCGGATTTTCGCCCTCCTGGATAATGTAAACGGTCAGGTCACGCTCCATCAGCTCATAGGCTCTCTCTTTGGAGAGGGGCAAAAGATCGCTGTCCAGGCAGCCGCATTTCTCCAGATCGTCCTGGGTCAGAACCGGGTCCGGCATGGGATATTCGTCCAGCGCCTGTTCCTGAGCATCCGGTAGCAGGGCGGCTGCGGCTTCTGCGGTCTGCTGGCTGGCCTGTTCATACAAAGTCTCGATCATGGACAGCGGCGCATACTTGATGGATTTGTCACCCAGCCCCAGGTCCTTGCAGATGTGGCTGACCGCTGCGGAACGGCCCATGTCCGGTCCATCCAGCTGGCCGCCGTCCATCTGCTTCATAGTTGCCACATCGTAGAGCGTGTAGTCCCAGCCGGTATCGCAGGGCTGAACATGAAGATATGTGGCATCATCCAACACCAGCAGGGCCTCCTGGTACTCGGCGCTGGGCTGAGATACTTCTTCCGCAGCCTGCGGGCATGTCTGCTCCGGCTCCGGGGCGGCAGTCAGGTCAATGCCGCGCTCCTTGCAGATTTCCTTGTAGTTGCGCTCGATGTCGTTAATCAGCTCACAGGAAGTCTTGTTGATGGTCTCCAGGCTGGCCCGCAGCTCCTTCAGCTCCTTGTCCTTGGACCAGGAAGCGATGTAGCCAAAGCTGTTTTCACCGGTCTGGATGCCGAAATACTGGCAGACCGCATAGGAAATGCTCTCGGCCTCCACTTCCTCGGTGTTGCGGTTCTTAGCGGCTTGTTTCACCGCCGTCAGATCTTCCTGCACCTCCAGCCGCCACTCAAACCGATTCTCGTCCACAAAGCGCCAGCCCATTTCGGTAGCAAACTGTTCTGCCTCGACCTCAGTTGCAAATCCAGATTGAAAATCTCTTACTGTGCCTCCACCGCTATCCATGACAACTTTCCAGGACTGCTCGATTTCATATTTTTTCGGGTCGTGGAGCTTGCTGTGTGCGGTCTCATGGACAGCGGCGGAAACAGTCTGCACCTCGCTCATGCCTTCCCGGATGGCGATCCGCTGCTGCTCGGAGGAAAAGTAGCCGTCCATGTTGCCAGCCATCGGCTCAAACTCGATGGGGACCGGGGCAGAGCGGCGCAGAGCTTCCATGAACGCCTCATAATGTGGCACCGTCCCGGACAGGCTGGAGGCCAGTTCCGGCAGAGGCTTGCCGTCCGTCTGGCTCACATCGAACACCTTGACCGGGCGGAACATGGGGATTTCGATTTCCTTTTCCTCCATGACGGCCTTGCCATCCGCGTCCAGGATGGGTGCATGGGTATCCGGGTCACGCTTCATTTCCTCGATTTTCTTTTTGTAGGGCGTGGGGGCGATGATGGTGATACCATGCTCGCCCTTTTTCACATGGCGCTCAAATTGGTTTTTCCACTTGTTGAACCCGGCCACCAGGGTGGCGTCCGGGCGCTGCATATAGATGAGCATGGTGTTGTTGACGGAGTAGCGATGGAACTTGGACATGACGGACAGGTAGCGCATATATTTTTCACTCTCGAACAGCTCCTTGATACCCTGTTCAATACCCGCCGTGATTTCCTGCAACCGCTCTCGGTTGGTGGGCTTATCAGCCATGATTTTCACTCTCCTTTCCAAATTGGCGATTTCTGATTGATGTTCGGCAATCCACAGTCTTTGTTCATCAGGGGTATCCTCCAGGAAAAAATCCAGCAGATAGCCCACATAGTCTTTTTTCTGGATTGCCTCCATGAATCGGGGATGTGGATTTTCCTCCGGTGTTTTGGGTGTGTAGTCCGTTTCCCACTTGCGGAGCAAATGAAAGTAGTCGGCCAGGACACGAAAGGCATGGTCCCGGTCCTCCTTGAATTTCTGGGCCTCGGATTTCCGCCGGACATAGCGCCTCCGGGGAGGGGCCTGACTGTCATAAGCCAGGCCAAAATCTTGGGCCAGCTTCTCGGCGGCCTCTTTGGGGGACAGATTGTAGAGCCTCGCTGTGAAGTCGATTACATCACCGGTGGCTCCGCAGCCGAAGCAGTAGAAGTATTCCTCGTTCAGCTTCATGCTGGGATTTTTGTCATCGTGGAACGGGCAACAGGCCATGCCGCTCCGGTTGACCTCGATCCCATACATCTGCGCCGCTTCCCGGACGGCGACAGACTGTTTGACGGCCTCAAAGACGCTCTCGGCCATGCTCATTCTTTGCCTTTCTTGGGGGTGGGCGGCCTGTACCCGGCAGCCTTGGCCCGTTCACTGGCTGCCTTACGGCGCTCGGCGCTGTACGGTTCCCGGACGGACACGCAGCGTTTGGGAACGAGAAAGGTTTGGTGGTCCTTTTTCATAATCTGATCCGGGTATTTCTCCGCCAGCCGCCGCAGCTTTTCCAGTAGCCGGGGGTCATGGGTATAGACCTCGGCGGTGGCTTCAGCCTGGTTGTAGAGGATGATGGTTTCCTGTTCATAGAGGGAGAGCTTCATCGTTTGCCGCCTTTCTGCTGGTCAAACTCCAGCTTGAAGTTGGCGTACTGCCCATCGTCCTCCAGCACCACGGTGGCGTCGTAGGTCTTGCCGGTTTTCTCGGAGTACAGGCCGCTTACATGGGCGCGGCCATTTTTGAGCAGCGCCGTCACGATGGCCTTGGTGGGCTGCTTGCGCTTCAGCTCCCACCACTTGTTGTTTTTCCAAATGGCAAATTTACAGCCCTCGTTCTGGCAGAAGAACCCCTTTTGCAGCTCCGCCACATCGCCACCGCAGCGGGGGCATTTGCCCACCACCTCGCGGGGCGGCGTGAACAGATACTCGGTGCCTTTAATCATCTGATAGGTTCCCACCAGCTCCTTGAGCATAGTGGAAATTCCATCCATGAAATCCTCCGGGGCCAGCTCGCCGCGCTCGATCTCACCCAGTCGGTACTCCCATTCAGCGGTCAGCAGGGGCGATTGCAGCTGCTCCGGCAGCACGGTGATAAGGGATACCGCATCATGGGAGGGCATGAGCTGCACGGTTTTCTTGCTCTTTTTGCGTTCCAGAAAGCCGGTGGACACCAGCTTTTCCAAGATACCGGCGCGGGTGGCCGGGGTCCCCAGGCCCTTGCGTTCGGCGTCCTCCGGCATATCGTCCTTCCCGGCAGTCTCCATCGCGGAAAGCAGCGTATCTTCGGTGAAGTGCTTGGGCGGGGTGGTCTTGCCCTCCTTGACGGCAGCACCAGAAAGGGGCAGCGTCTGACCTTCAGACAGCTCCGGCAGAGCCTTGTCCTCGGTTTCCGGTTCTGCATTTTTCAGCCCTGCGCGGTATGCAGCGTCCAGCGCCCGCCAGCCGGGTTGTTTCACCGTGCGGCCCTTGGCGGTAAACTCCGCACCGGCGCACTCTACAACAACGGCGGTTTCCGCAAAGGTATAGGGTTGGGCCACGGCGCACAGCAGCCGCAGAGCCACCAGCTCCAGCACCGCCTTTTCGCCCACCGGCAGGCCGGTCAGGTCCGCGCCCTGGAGGTTGCGGGTAGGGATCACCGCATGGTGGTCGGTCACTTTCTTGTCGTTGATGACCTGGGCCGCATTGCAGGCAAGCTCCATACCAGCGGCAAAGGGCAGCGCCCCAGCAGTGAGCCGGACCAGCTCCGGCAGACTCGCTGCCATATCCGAAGTCAGGTAACGGCTGTCCGTCCGGGGGTAGGTACAGAGCTTCTTTTCATAGAGGTTCTGCAAATAGTCCAGGGTTTGCTGGGCTGTGAACCCCAGCAGCCGGTTGGCGTCCCGCTGGAGGGTGGTCAGGTCATAGAGGGCGGGCGGCTTCTCGGATTTGTCCTTGCGCTCCACCTTTTTCACCGTAGCAGCCGCACCCTGGCAGGCCGTTTTCAGCTGCTGGGCGGCGACCTTGTCCGCCATGCGTTCCCCTGAAACAGAGAAACCGGGCAGCTCCAGCGTCACCGTGTAAAACGGCACCGGCTTAAAGGTGTCGATCTCGGCCTCCCGCTGGACAATGAGGGCCAGTGTTGGGGACATGACGCGCCCGATGTTGAGGGTCCGGTGGTACAGCACGGAAAACAGCCGGGTGGCATTGATACCCACCAGCCAGTCCGCCTTGGCGCGGCAGAGTGCCGCATCCCGCAGGCCGTCATAGTCCGCGCCGGGGCGCAGGTTCGCAAAGCCCTCCCGGATGGCGGAATCCTCCATCGAGGAAATCCAGAGCCGCTTCATGGGCTTCTGGCAGCCCGCCAGCTCGTAGACGGCGCGGAAGATCAGCTCCCCCTCGCGTCCGGCATCGCAGGCGTTCACCACCTCGGTCACATCCGGGGCGTTCATCAGCTGTTTCAGCACATCAAACTGTTTCTTCTTGTCCTTGCTCACCACCATCTGCCAGGGTTCCGGCAGAATGGGCAGATCGTCATAGCGCCACTTGGCGTAGTCCGGGTTATAAGCGTCGGCGTCGGCCAGCCCAGCCAGGTGGCCCACACACCAGCTCACTCGCCAGCCGCCGCCCTCCAGGTAGCCGTCCTTGCGGGCGGTGGCCCCGATCACGGCGGCCAGACTTTGGGCAACGGACGGTTTCTCAGCGATCACCAGCTTCATGGTTTTTCTTCCTCCTTTCCCGCAGCCATGCGGTCAGCTGCCGGTGGCAGAATCCCACGCAGGGCTGACCGTCACGGTAATTTCCGCAGCCATAACAGGGGTGGCCGGGAGATAAAGAAGGAGGACGGGAAGTTTCCTTCCCGCCCTCCGGCCTGCGTGTCATCATGCGTTCATAGGGGCTGTCGGTGAAGCGGGTCAAACCGTCTTGTCCTCGCTTTCCTCGTCGCCGCCCCCGTCAGCGTCCAGCTCGTCAGATTCCTCGGTCTCCCAGGAGTCCTCGTCCTCCTGGTCGGTATCATCCTCGCCGTAGTCATAATCGTCCAAATTGTCGTTGCCCTTGGTCTTGGGTTTGTTTTTCACCAGCTTAAAGTAGGCAAAAGCGCCGCCGCCACCCATCAGAGCCAGCACCGCCAAAAGAATGGCCGGATTCAGTCCTGCGGGTTTCTGCGCCGGTTCTTCCGGCTCCGGGGTTTCTTCCGGGGTCTCCGGTTCCGGCTCCTTACCCGTGCAGGCGCTCATATTGGTGGCACACACCGTGCAGGCCGTATTCACCGCACCGGCCACACATTTCTCCGTACAGGTACAGGTGGCGGGCTGCTCCTGGGTAGTCTGACTGTCCTCCATCAACGCCATCAGGTCCGCCTCGTCCACCTGGTTCAAGAAGTGGACAGCGGTTTCCTTGTCCTCGTTGGCCCGGTCAATGAGAATGTAGAAGTAGTTGCCCGCCTTGGTGGTGACGGTGATGAGCTGCTTGTTGCCGCCGAAATCATCCACCAGGGCGGCGTTGCCATCCGGGGTCAGGGCCGGACTGTCCTCGGTTTCCTCCACCACCACATTGGCGTCGTTTGTGGCGTCCTCCGCCGGAGGCTGGTCCGTCCCCTGGGCAAAGGCGGTCACGGAAAGGCCCATCATCAGCACCAAGGCGGCGCAGAGGGCCGAAAAGGTCTTGAAAATTCTCTTATTCTTCATGGTCGGTGTCCTCCTGTTCGTCGTAGTCAGCGGAGGCAGCAACCATGCCGGGGACCGTGCCGCCGGAGAGCATGGCATTCAGCTGCTCCGGGGTCAGCCGCAGGGCGCGCACCATCTGGACGATCTCCAGGTTCTCCGCTTCGGTTTTCTGCGCCTCCAGGGTTTTCAGCTTGTCCTGGTACTCCGCGATCTTCTCGCGGACCTTGGCAATCTCCTGGTCAATGCGCTGGATTTTGTTCTTAGCCATTTCAATCACTCCTATTACAATAAATTTGGACAGGAAAACCGGGCAGCCAGTTCGGCTTTCCCTCCATCTCGTGCCTAAGCTACAATAAGAGGAGCAACTGGCTGACCAATCACTCCTTGGGCTTATATATCCGTGCGAAAGACTGTTAGCCATCCTCTTGTTGTAGCGTTCGATTTAAGCAGGTTGAGCCACCGAATGTCGGAGAGTTCGCGTCACATAATAGATTGAATCGGCAGCGAGAAAAGATGGATTCCGGTTGCAGATCCTTGGTATTGGAGGAACGCGAATGAACTGTGTTGGCATTGATGTTTCCAAAGGGAAAAGCATGATCGCCGTCATGCGGCCCTTCGGAGAAGTGGTGGTTTCACCCTTTGAAGTGCGCCACACCGCCAGTGAACTGAGCAAGCTGGCAGGGTTGCTCAAAAGCCTGGACGGTGAGACCCGTGTGGTGATGGAATCCACGGGTAATTACCACGCGCCGGTGGCCTGGCTGCTCCACGACGCGGGGCTTTATGTCTCCGTAGTCAATGCAATGCTGGTGCATGACTACGGGAACAACAGTTTAAGACGTGGCAAGACCGACAAGAAGGATGCCGTGAAGCTGGCCAACTACGGCCTTGACCACTGGCTCACACTGCCGAGATATGTCCCGGAAGAGGACACCCGGCTCATGCTGAAGACCTGCTACCGGCAGTACCAGCAGTATTCCAAAGTACAGACCATGCTGAAGAATAACTTAATCTCCCTGCTGGACACTACTTTTCCAGATGCAAACCGCCTGTTTACCAGTCCGCCCCGCACCGATGGCAGTGAGAAATGGGTAGACTTTGTGGCTGCTTTTTGGCATTGCGAGTGCGTCTGTGGCCTGTCTGAGAAGGCCTTTGCCGCCAAGTACCAGAAGTGGTGCAGAAAGCACGGCTACCATTTCAGCGAAGATAAGGCGCTGGACATTTATGCCTCCGCCTGTGGACACTTCGGAGTTATGCCGAAAACGGATACAGCAAAACTTTTGGTAGAACAGGCCATTTTCCAACTCCGGGCAACTTCTGCCGCATTAGCTGCTCTCAAGCAGGAGATGCAGTCCCTGGCGGCTTCTCTGCCGGAGTATCCTGTGGTGATGGAGATGTTTGGTGTTGGTCCAACCCTCGGACCTCAACTCATGGCTGAAATCGGCGATGTGCGCCGATTCCACTCCAAGAAGGCTTTGGTCGCCTTTGCGGGCATTGACGCCCCACCTTACCAATCCGGACAAATGGATGTCCGTAGCCGCAGCATCTCCAAGCGTGGTTCCGCTGCTTTACGCCGGACATTATTCCTTGTGATGGGCGTTTATCTGCAAAGCGCCCCTATGGGCGAACCTGTATACCAATTCATGGACAAAAAACGTTCCGAGGGAAAGCCTTACCGGGTCTACATGATGGCGTCTGCTAACAAGTTCCTGCGTATTTATTACGCCTCGGTAACTGCTTATCTAAACACACAGACACAGGCCTAAACCTATACCAAATGCCTCCTTGGCCGGCCGCCCTTTCAATTTTGAATTGTTCAGCGGCCTGATTTCGTATGCCCTTTTTCTCGAATTCAATATTTTGAAATTTCCACTTGACTTTTATTAGCAGGTCTTTC
>OGYZ01001600.1_pt1 | contig 17236 bp, 26 predicted proteins | sample 1576681 | NCBI WGS metagenome assembly OGYZ01 (sample SAMEA3541480, study PRJEB24748) | human gut metagenome | biome: human gut; feature: human-associated habitat; material: faeces | place: China | collected 2012 | reverse complement strand
AGGGCCGTCCCGGGGAGAAGGGCATCCTGACCATTTTATTTTTATATAAAAGATAGGGAAAACGCTAGTTCCAGTTATCTGGTTACTTTAAAGATTTAGAATGGAGGTTAAAAATGGATTTTATTTCGATCGTAGAATATGCGAAAAATGGCTCAACTATGCCAAAAATCAGCAGCCAATCGGAGCAGTTAGCATACACTACCATCACAGGGATTTTGGAAAACTGGAAACTGGGGCTCGTTACCAATCGCCGCGCGCTGGAGGAAAAAGAAAGGGCAGAACGCCTTTTTACGGATGCAAAACGCGAAGAAAATCAAAGATTTAAAATTTACCAGATTTACAATCAAAATATGATCCGCGCAGGGGAGTTGATCTGCGCGGCGCGGAAAGAAAACCACTCGCCGAACGCCGATAAAGACAAGGTGATTGCCTTGCTGATGGAGGCTGTGGAGCGAATGGGAGGAATTAAAGGAGGGGATTTAAAGTGAAACGAATAACAAATCTCAAAACACGATGGGATGTATTAGGTGAAGCATACAATGCCGTTTATAGGCTTCAAGAAATCGAAAACATCCTCGGTGATGACTACGACCTCGAATACCTGAAAGAACTGGTAGAAAAAGATAAAAGCCAAAAATCGTCCAGCGTTTACAACCATTTGCCAGAGGAAGGGCAAGAAGTTTGGTACTGGGATTCTTATGGGATTTCGAGGGGGATTGTTGAATTTACCAATGATACTTTAAATGAATTTACTGTAGATTTTCCAGATGAAAACGACGTAGATATATTCTATGGGTGCGCTTGGGGAGATTGCATTGTAGCCTCAAAAGAAGAAGCACTAGAAAAGATGAAAGAGAGGGAGAAGTAATGCCAAAATACATTGAACTTGAAAAAGCTCTACAAAAGTTTGAAGAAATTAAAAAAACCAGAACCTTATTAAACGGAAGGTTTTATCTTGATGGAGTTATGGCGATATTAGAGACCATTCCAGCCGCCGATGTTGCTCCGGTGGTGCATGGTGAGTGGGTTTTAGATGCAAAAAATCATGCTTACTGTTCTCAATGCTTGTATGGAAGAAACATAGAAACGCAAATTGGGTGGAACTACTGTCCAAACTGTGGGTCGAAGATGATTTTGGAGGATGACTGATTATGTATTACGACCTTGAAAAACGACACTTAAAGATACTGGAATCAATCAAGAAATGTGGTGGATTTCCTAGTCGTTATTCAATGCTAGACATTAACCTTGCGCTTGAATACGCTATCGAATCTGTTAAATTAAGGATTCCGGTTAATGTAACTTCAAAACTTTGGAAACCAACCGTCTGTCCAAATTGCTCAAACATATTAGGAGAGGTGTGTCCCGGTGGATATTGGGAAAATCCACACTATGATAAATGTCCTGTATGCGGACAGCTTTTGGAATGGGAGGAATGATTATGGAACTTTACCCTGAAATGAACGAAAAAATCAAAGACATTCTGAGAATTGGTGGAGAGCCTTATCTCCTGTATGCTGCGGAGTATATTGAAAGATTAGAAAAACAACTAAGTCTTGCTGTTGCAGGGCTAAAAGAAGCAGCTGATAGTAATGGGGGGTGCTGGGGGTGCAAATGGCTGGACGAAGAAACCGATGAATGTACAAGCCCAGAGGGGCGGTTAATATGCGATACCAAAACAAATAATATGTGGAAATGGAAAGGATTGGAGGAATAACTATGAAACTCACAGGCACATACAACGGCAAGCCAATCGAGCTTGAACTCACCGAGGAACAGGTCGAGGTGCTGAAACAGGCAGAGAAGAAAACTGGTTGGGAGAGAGTTAAAGAGGGAGAAACATTCTGGTGCGCAGGTACAACCGACACGGCTTTTGAATTTCAAGAAGTTTCGAGTTGCCGGGATGACAAGCTGTTTAGTGACGCCAATTATTTTTCTGACGCAACCCTCGCCCAGAACATAATCAGAGTGCAGGAGCTTCAACGCAAGCTGTGGCGTAGGAGTGCAGAATTGTGTAAGAGGTCGAATTTGAACGGTGCAAGATGGTTTGTATTTTATAACCCTAAAACAAAAGAACTTGATACATCGTGGAGTATAAATGGGGTGTATTATGGAACAGTATTTTTCGATACCAAAGAACACGCCGAACAAGCCATCAAAGAATTTAAGGACGAACTGCTTTGGTATTTTACAAAATTTGAGAGCAGGATGGACTAAGGAGGAATATTGTATAATGGATAATTTAATAAATGTGGGACTGTATGGTGACGGTAGCCGAAATTCAAGACGCAGGGCAGAATATATTTATTGTGAAAAAGCACAGGAATGTTCAGTTTACAAGGAAGGAAAGTGTTTTTGTGTAACTACTCTTTTCGGTGTAAGTTGTAAAACTGGAAGAGTTGTTAATGTGGACGGAGGAACAAAACAGTCAAAAGCCTTTTATACAGTGAGTGAAACGGCTAAATCCAATGAGAAGTATGGCAAATTAAAATATCCATACAATGTGTATATCACCAAAATTGGAGAAAAGGTGTTTTTAACGCCGCCTCATATCAGAATTGAAGAACTTGGTGATAACGATTTGTCTTGCCACGCCCCGGGATTTGGATGCAATAATTTATTAACAGATTCGCAACGGCTCACTCCGCAAAATATACATAAAATTTGTTCGTATACACCCCAAGCGTTAATGGGAGGAACTATTAGTAAATACAAAACAGATGTTGTTCCAATGTTTTTGAAGCAGCTGTCAAAAGTATTCCCAGAAAGATATTCTGATTTCGTTTCAGCGTATCCAAACTTTGAAACCAAACAGGTAAACTATGTGGGCATGAGAGCAAAACTAAGCACTTGCAATCGCTCGGAAGATTACAAAGACTACAAGGGTAATGTATTTCATTTTGAAGGTGATTTCCTTGTCTGCGAAAATTGGAAATCAGCATTTAATCCTTTCTCTTCGAAAGAATCGCATATGAAAGTCAAAGTGAATGACAGTATGATTGTTGAAATTACAGACAACAATCAGGTTACAGACGACACAGTTTTTGAGTAAGGAGTAAGCCATGACCGAAAAAGAACTCATTCGCCGCGCTTTGATAGGCGACAAGAAGGCGCAGGGATTATGTACTGCGAAAGGAATTATGTTGCCGTGTCCGCTTTGCGGTGGTAAAGCAACGATGCAACAGGATATAACAGGCAGAGAATCGTATCATGTTGTTTGCAGCAGTGTAAAAGATATGTGCAATTTAATAGCTGGATTACCAATGTGGAGCGAAAGTGAAGAAGATGCACTGAAAGTATGGAACACCCGCCCTGCCCCACCGATTGGAAGGTGTGGGGAGTGTGCCGCCTATGGGGTTTTTAAGGATAATCAGTGCGTGAACACTGGGTATTACAGAACAGAGCAGGATTTTTGTAGCGACTTTGAGCCGAGGGAGGAATAGTCGATGGAACTAAAAACAGAAAAGAATCGGGGTTGCTGGATGAATAATCAACAAGGATTAAAGTATCTAATTTTTGTGGAATCCGAAGGAATATACAGCGAGCGGCAAGGGGAAACGTGCGCATACATTCGATTTGATTTCCCGCCCCTTGAAACGCTGGAAGAGGCACAGCGGGCAATCCGCGAAATCTGCCTAAATAGTGAATACAAAATTCAAGATTTTAGGATATTTGTGGAGCATCCGGCAAAGGAAGGACGAAATGACTAATCAGGAGAAAAAAGAATATCTCTTAGGCTACCAGTATCTCAACCAGCGCATCAACCGCTTGCTACTCGAGCAGCAGCAATGGCGAGAGCTGGCAACCAGAGTGAGCCCCAATCTCTCGGGGATGCCCAGAGGGGGAGGAAGGGGAGGTGCACAGGGGGCGATTTCCAAAATCGTAGACTTGGAAACAGAAATCAATGCAGAGATTGATAAGCTGGTGGAAAAGCGCAAGGAGATTGAAGGTATTATCCGCATGGTGGAGGACAGCACCCTGCGTACCTTGCTGGAATACCGGTACATCAACGGCAAAAAATGGGAGGAGATTGCATTGATGATGGGATATGATTATCGGTACATACTCAAGATACATGGCAAGGCGTTATCTGCGCTTCCAAGCGATTTAGGCAAAAAAAGACACTAAAAGACACTACAAGACACCTTGACAGTATGGTATGATTATACTAGCGTAAAAGACAAAATCTCATATTCGAGTTCATTGTAAGACCTCCTTTCTTTCGTGTACAGCAAGAGCCGGCAGAAATGCCGGCTTTTGTTGTATTTTTATTTAAGGGGATAAAAATGGAATTTGATTACAAAGGCACAAGGTGGAGGCGCAAACGCGCGGCAATTTTGCGGCGGGATGGATACCTCTGCCAGATGTGCAAACGATACGGCAGGAGGGTGCAGGCAACCACGGTGCATCACATCCAGCACGCAGACGAGCACCCGGAGCTGGGGTTTGCGGATAGCAATTTAATCAGCGTGTGTGAGCGATGCCACAATAAGCTGCACCCGGAGAAAATCAAGAAGGCAAAGTGGGGATATTGAGGAGGCAAAGATGGCAAAGGCACAAACCCGAGAGGGCATCAAAAAACAAACAATCAAAAACATGGAGGCGTTGGGCACTTACAAAGAGCAGTACAATCAAATCATCGACATCTATGTAGATATGCTGTATCAGTATCAGGAGTTGAGCCGCCAGTTTGAGGAGGGTGGCTATCAGGCGAGCGTGGAAACCGAGCGCAGCGGAGGAAAGAAAAATCCGGTGCTGGTATCGCTGGAAAATCTGCGCAAAGATATTGGCACCTATTCCGATCGGCTGATGCTTAACGCCAAGGCATACGCAAATGATATTGAGCTGCCAAAGCAGGAAAAATCGGTATTTGCAAAATTACTGGAAGGGCAGAAGGATGCGTAAGTGGATGTAAGCCACATTACTTCCCCTTATTTTGCGGAGGCGGTAGCGTATGCGCAGGAAATCGCAGAAGGCAGGGTACTTGCTAATCGCGCAAGGAAGCTTGCCTGTCAACGATTTTTAAACGATTTACAGCGGGATGATTTGGATTTTAAGGATGGGCAATTCGATTTGGCAATTAAGCTGATTGAGGGCACCATCCACCACGTGCGCGGCGAGGATAGGGCCGGAGTAAGCTACAAAGGGCGCCCGATGATACTGGCACCATGGCAAAAATTTGTGATTGTAAATCTCTTTGGATTTTTTAAAAAGGGAACAAATATCAGGCGCTATACAGAGGCGCTTATTTTTTTGCCCCGAAAGCAGGGCAAAACCTCTTTTTCCGCTGCGCTGGGTGAGGTAAAAAGTATCATCGATAGAGCATCCGGGGCGGTAACTTACATCGTAGCCAACAGCGTAAAGCAAACAATGGAGAGTTTCCAGTTTTTAAAAGATAACATTGAGGATTTGCGGCCGGATGTAAAAAAGCTGAGAATCCGGGACAACAACCAGGAGCACAGTATCAGCGTAGATTTTGGGGATGGCACAGCGGAGATTTATGCGATTGCAAACCAAGAAGATAAACTGGACTCTCTCAACTGTAACTTCCTGATTTTGGATGAGCTGCACAGCTGGCGGCGAGCGGGGGCAAAAAAGTACACCCTGATGAAAAACGCCATGAAGGCATACCGAAACAAGCTGTTAGTGGGAATCTCCACTGCAGGAGATATTCCGAACGGCTTTCTGGCAAACCGCATTAAAACATTGATAGCAGTGCTGGAGGGAACAATCCAAGACGAGGCATACGATAGCTATTTTGCATTTTTGTGCATGGCGGACCAAGATGAAGAAGGCAACTTTTTAAACAGCAAAGGGGAAATCGTAGAGTTCGACGACCCGGAAGTATTGCAGATGTGCACGCCTTCCATCGGGCTTACGGTAACACTGGAGGAGCTGATGGACGATGCAGCGCAAGCAAGAAATGAGCCGCAGCTTCGGAGCGAGTTTTTTAACAAAACGCTCAATGTATTTACCAACGCAATGAATGCCTATTTCAAAGTGCAGGAGTTCCAGAACTCCGATAAAGAGTACAACTGGACCTTGCAGGAGCTGGCGAAACTGCCTATCCAATGGTACGGCGGGGCGGACCTTTCCAAGCTGCACGACTTAACCGCCGGCTCTTTGTACGGCACTTACAAGGATGTGGATATTTGCATCACGCACGCCTTTTTCCCGGTGGTAGCCGCTCACCTCAAAGCACAGGAGGATGATATTCCGCTGTTTTGGTGGGAAGAAAAGGGATGGCTCACCATGAGCAACACCGAAACGGTGCTGCCGGACGACATTGTAAAGTGGTTTATCGCCATGCGGGATATGGGCTTTAAGATTAAGCTGGTGGGCTTTGATAAAAAATTTGGGCGAGAGTTTTTTACCAAAATGCGTGCGGCAGGATTTCGAATTAAAGATCAGCCGCAGTATTTTTATGTAAAATCAGAGGGATTCCGACGGATTGAGTACAAAGCAAAAAACAAAAAGTTTTACTATCTGCACTCCGAAGCCTTTGAGTATTGCGTACAGAATGTGCGAGCAATCGAAAAAACGGACGATATGATACAGTACGAAAAAGTAGATGGAGATGGCGGCGTAAAGAGAATCGACATCTTCGACGCCGGCGTTTTTGGCTGCTGCCAGATGCTGCAGGATATGGAGCGAAGCGAAAAAGGCAAGCAGTGGTGGGGAGGAAATGAGAGATGAGCAAGCAAAAGCAAAAGAAAACGGGGCGAGGTATCCGGGACAAACCGCAAGCCAGAAGCGGCGGCGTAGGGGTGTGGCTGGGGGATAGCAATACCGGAGATATTTTGTGCAGCGGCTATACCAGCCTGGCGCACAACCCGGAAATCGTGGCGGCGGTGGATACCATCGCGCGGCTGATTGGCTCGATGACAATTCACCTGATGGCAAATACCGATGCCGGGGACATCCGCATTAAGGATGGTTTGAGCCGCAAGGTGGACGTAGACCCAGCCAGAGGGATGCCGCGCTCCAATTTTATCCAGTGGATTGTAAAAACGATGTTTCTGGAAGGGCGAGGGAACGCGGTGGTGTTGCCGCAGTACCGGCAGGGCGGCAAGTATCTGGATAATCTCCAGCCGATACCGCCGGAGATGGTAAGCTTTATCCCAGATGGATGGAGCTACCGAGCAATGATTGCCGGGCGGGAGTATGAGCCGGATGAGATTTTGCATTTTGCTTTAAATCCCGGCAGCTATTACCCATGGATGGGGCAGGGATACACAGTGGCACTATCCGATGTTGCCAACAATCTCAAGCAGGCGGCGGCGACCGAAAAGGGATTTATGCAGAGCAAGTGGAAGCCCTCCATCATCGTGAAGGTGGACGCGCTTACCGAGGAGTTTGCAAGCCCGAAGGGGCGCAGCAGGCTGATGGAGCAGTACCTACAAACCACGCAGGCAGGAGAACCGTGGATTATCCCCGCTGAGCAATTTAGTGTAGAGCAGGTACGTCCGCTGACTTTATCTGATTTAGCACTGGCAGACTTTGTGACGCTGGACAAAAAAACGGTAGCTTCCATCATCGGGGTGCCGCCTTTTGTACTGGGCGTGGGCGAGTTTAAGCGCGATGAGTGGAACAACTTTATTTCCACCACCATCATGGCGATTGCCAAAATCATCGAGCAGGTGCTTACCCGAGGACTGCTGGCAAGCCCGGAGCTGTATTTTCGATTTAACGCCCGCAGCCTCTACAACTACAATCTCAAAGAGATGGCAGAGGTAGCAGATGAGCAGTATATCCGGGGCGTGATGACGGGCAATGAAGTGCGTGATTGGATTGGGCTGCCGCCAAAAGACGGGCTTGATCAGCTTGTGATTTTGGAAAACTACCTGCCAATCGATAGGCTGGGCGATCAGAAAAAACTGATACAAAATGGAGGGGATATTTAATGCTGTGTGAGCGCACTGCCCTTGCAAGGGATACCAGTTTTGCAACGAGGGCAGAGGATGGCAAGCTGTACATTGAGGGCTATTTTGCGGTATTCGGCAGCGAGTACCGAATGTGGGAAAACGCGATTGAAACCATCGACGAAGACGCCTTTGACGGACAGCTCACCGAGGATATTCGGGCGCTGGTAAACCATGATACTACCTTGGTGTTAGGGCGGACAACCGCCGGAACGCTGGAGCTAAAGGTGGATAAGGTGGGGTTGTGGGGCAGAATCACCATCAATCCTGCCGATCAGGATGCGGTAAACCTGTATGAGAGGGTAAAGCGCGGAGATGTGAGCCAGTGCAGCTTTGGCTTTGATATTTTAGATCAGAGCACCGAGGTGATGGAAAACGGGACAACCGTGTGGACACTCAAAAAAGTAAAGCTGTATGAGGTATCGGTAGTTACCTTCCCGGCTTATGAGGATACCGCTGTAGTAGCCCGCAAAAAGGATTTTGCGGAAATCAAAAAGCGCAAGCGTGAGGAATGGCAGGCAAAAATGAGAGCCCGCCTGAAAGGAGAATAAAAAGTATGGCACTGAAAATCGTAATGCTGCGGCACAAGCTTGATAAAATGAAGGCTGAGCTGGAAGCTGTAAAAAGAGCCGCAGAAGGCTTTGAGCTGAGGGAAAAAGAGTTGGAAACCGCAATCGGAGAAGCGGAAACCGAGGAGCAGGAACGCGCAGTGGAGGAACAGGTGGAAACGCTGGAAAGCGAGAGAACCGCCAACGAGCAGCAGCGCACCGAGCTGGAAACAAAAATCAGTGAGGCAGAAGCAGAAATCCGCTCGCTGGAAGAAAAGCAGCAGCCCCCGGCAAGAGAGCCTGAAAAAGCAGAAAGGAATGATTTTAAGATGAATCATGTACAGATTAGAAGCCTGCCAATGGGCCAGCGTGCGCTGGATGCCCTGAGCTATGAGCAGAGAAAAAGCATGGTAGAGAGCAAGGAAGCGGTGGAGTTTTTCACCCGCCTGCGCCAGATGAAGGGCGAGCAGAGGGCAGTTTCCGGCGCGGAACTCTCCATCCCGGTGGTATTTCTGGAGCTTATCTCTGAAAATATGTACCGCTATTCCAAGCTCCTGCGCCGGGTAAGGGTACGAAATGTAGATGGGGAAACCCGCCAGACGATTGCAGGCACTGTACCGGAGGCGGTATGGACTGAGATGTGCGGCGCTATCAATGAACTTTCCTTTGGCTTTAATCAGGTAACACTGGATGGCTACAAGGTGGCAGGCTTTGTGCCGGTGTGCAACTCGATTCTGGAGGACAACGACATTAACCTTGCCGGATGGATTGTAGAGATGCTTTCTGAGGCGATTGGACTGGCGATGGACAAGGCTATCCTGTACGGCAAAGGCTCTGCAAACAAAATGCCGCTCGGTATCGTTACCCGTTTGGCGCAGACCCAGAAGCCGGCAGATTATCCGGCAAAAGCCCCGGAATGGGTGGACCTGTACACAAGCAATATCGTAAAAATTGATGGCGCAACCGCTGCCGGCGCAGATTTTTGGGCCAAACTGATTGCAGCAACCGGCAACACCTACACCGAGTACAGCCGCGGCGAGCAGTTCTGGGCGATGAACTCCAAAACCTATGCAGCGCTCAAATCCAAACTCATCACCTTTACCGCTACCGGCGATATTGTAGCCAATCTGTTTGGCACTCTGCCGATCGTGGGCGGCGATGTGGATGTGCTGGAATTTATCCCGGACGGCGACATCATCGGCGGTTACGGTGATCTGTACCTGCTGGCAATGCGCTCCGGCATGAGCATTGAGGCAAGCCGCGAGGTGCAGTTTATCCAGGATAATACCGTTTTCCGCGGGAAACAGCGTGCTGACGGTGTGCCGGTAATCCCGGGCGCGTTTGTGGCAATCAACATCAACAACAAAAGCGTTACCACTGTGATGGATTTTGCGGCAGATAACGCAAATGACGCCAAGCTCACCGCCCTGAAAATCGGCAGCGAGAGCCTGAACCCATCTTTTAGCGCCGACAAGTACACCTATACCATCGCATCTGCTGCCAACGCAAGCGACAAGGTTGAGGTAACAACTGCGCAGGCTGATGCAGAGGTAGCGATTGAGTACAACGGCGCAAATGTGCGCAACGGCGGCACCGTTACCTGGGTAACCGGCAGCAAACCGACCCCGATGCACATTACCGTGAAACAGGGCAACGCAGTACGCGTATATACCGTAACCGTTACCAAATCCTAGAGGTGAGCAAAGATGACTGATGTAGAGATTTTAAGCATCCTCAAAATGGACTTACAAATCGCCAGTGCGGCGTTGGATAGCTACCTCGCTGCGCTGGTGGCATCAGCCAGAGGATATATCAGCCGAGAGGGAATCCAGCTTACCAGCAGCCCGGAGGACGGAATGCTTATCGAGATGTATGCAGCTTATCTGTACCGCAGGCGGCGAGAAGAAAACGCTGTGATGCCGCGTGCTCTGCGCTGGGCGCTCAACAATCGGGGGATAGGAGGAGGCACAAATGGATGATTTGATTCTCCTGATTGCCCTCTCTTACTCTCAGGATGAGATAGGGCAGATGGTGGCAACGGAACGGCGTACGCCGGTGTGGGCATCCATCCAATCGGTGAGCCGGATGGAGTGGATGCAGGCAGGGCAGCAGGGGTTAAACCCCTCGCTGATGGTGAGCACGCCGATTGTAAACTACAGCGGCGAGGAGCAGGTGGAGGTAGGCGGCAAGCGGTATGCCGTTTACCGCACCTACTTTAATCGCAATAGCGATATGGTAGAGCTTTATCTTACCGAAAAGGCAGGGATAGCGGATGAGCCAAAAAACAATACCTGTGGATGAGCTGAGCAGTACCATATTGGATGCCCTGCATGAGTACAGCAGCGAGGTGATGGAGGCTACCAAAGCCTCGGTAAAGGAGCAGGCAGCGGCAACGGTACAGGAGCTTAAAACCACCAGCCCCAAACGTACCGGGAAATACGCCAGAAACTGGAAAAGCAAAATTGCCTTTGAGGGCATGGATGATATTCGCGTGCTGGTGTACAACGGCGGCAAAACCTACCGGCTCACCCATCTGCTCGAGTACGGGCACGATATTAAGCGAGATGGGCGCGTGGTGGGGCACGCTCCGGCAAAGGCCCACATCCGCCCGGCAGAGCAAAAGGCGATCGATGGGCTGGGAAGAAAAATCAAGGTGAAGCTACGATGAAATTAGAGGAAATCGCAAGCCTTCTAAAATCAACCGGCTATCCTGTGGCGTATTGCTATTTTGCCAAAGGCAAGCCGCCGGATATGCCGTTTGTGGTGTATCAGGAGGTATATAGCAATAACTTTTCGGCGGATAGTGCAGTTTACTTGCCGGTCCGCCACATCCAGATTAATTTATACACAAATAGTAAGCAGCCAGAAGCGGAGGGTAAGGTAGAAAACGCCTTATCCTCCTTTTTTTGGAATAAACAGGAAAACTACAATGCGGATGAAAAAATCTACCGCATTACCTATGAAATTGAGGTGTAAAAGAAATGGCAGCAACTGAAAATAAAGTACAGTTCAATCTTAAAAAAGTGCATTACGCCGTGATGAACACCGGTGGCAGCACGCCGACATGGGCTGCCCCCGTACCGGTTCCGGGTGCAGTAAACCTCTCGCTGGAAGCACAGGGAGAGCTGAATAAGTTTTACGCTGATGGCATGGTTTATTACCAGAGCTCGAGCAACGCAGGCTACGAGGGCGATTTGGAGATGGCGCGCTTCATCGACAAAATGTTGCAGGATGTATGGGGATACATTTCCGATGCCACCTCCAAAGTAATGATTGAAACGGTAAACGCAGAGCCAAAATCCTTTGCACTACTCTTCCAGATTGATGGAGATGCAGGTAATGACTTGTACTGCCTGTACAACTGCACCGGTACCCGCCCGGGCATTGCGGCAGCCACCAGCACCGAAACCAAAGAGCCGCAGACCCAGACCTCTACCATCTCGGCGGCACCGCTGGAAAATGGCTATGTATTTGCCCGCACGACAGCGGAAACCAGCGAGGATGTAAGAAACGCTTGGTTTACAAAAGTCTGGGAAAAGACCGGCGTAGGAGCATAAAGGGGGGCGCGGAAAATGGAAAAAATAATCACAGTCGATGGGCGCGAGGTAAAAATGAAAGCCTCAGCCCTCGTTCCGCGCCTGTACCGCTTTAAATTTGGGCGCGATATGATGCGAGATATGGCACAGCTGCAAAAGGTATATGCCAAAGCAGCGAGCCTGCCGGAGGATGCCACCGATGAGGAGCGAGCGGAAGCACAGCTCTCAATGGTGGACTTAACAATTTTCGAAAATCTTGCCTATATCATGGCAAAACATGCAGATAGCTCCCTGCCGGATACTGCCGAGGAGTGGTTGGACAGCTTTTCGATGTTTTCCATTTACGAGGTGCTGCCGGAGATTTTGCAGCTCTGGGGCATGAGCTGTAGCACGACTTCCTCCCTTAAAAAAAAATAAGGGAGACAGTGCGGGAGCCAAACGGGGCTATCTTTATGTTGCGGTGTGCCGAGCTGGGGCTATCAGATGAGGCGCTGAGCGGTATGAATGTGGGCATGGTATACGATTTGATCACAGAAAAAGCCAACGACCAAGAAAAATACCCATACAAGGCAACGCAAGCGGACATCGATAGGCTTTTCGGGGGAGGTGTAAAAGCAAATGGCAGCAGATAGGATAAAGGGCATCACGATACAGATTGGCGGTGATGTAAAACCCTTAAACGAGGCGTTGGAAAGTACAAACAAAACGATTGCGACAACGCAAAAAGACTTAAAGGATGTGCAGCGCCTCTTAAAACTTGACCCCAAAAACACCGAGATGCTCACCCAAAAGCAGCAGGCACTTGCTAAGGCGATAGAAGCCACCAAGGAAAAGCTAAAAACCCTCAAAGAAGCCGAGCGGCAGGCGCAGGAACAGTTTAAGCAGGGCAAGATGAGCGAGGAACAGTACAAGGCTCTGCAAAGGGAAATCGCAGAAACCGAGGGCAAGCTCAAATCCCTGCAGAAAACAGCCGACGAAGCTACCGTAAAGCTCGGCAAAGGCATCCAGAGCGCAGGTGAGAAAATTACCGATGCAGGCAAAAAGATGAGCGCAGTATCTGCCGGAATTGTGGGGCTGGGAACAGCTGCGGTAAAAACGGCGGCAGACTTTGAGGCTGGCATGAGCGAAGTAGCGGCAATCTCGGGGGCGAGCGCCGAAGAGCTGAGCGCACTCACAGAAGAAGCCAAGCGGTTGGGAGCAGAAACGAAGTTTTCTGCCTCTGATGCGGCAGAAGGCTTAAAATACATGGCGATGGCTGGCTGGGATACCTCCGACATGCTGGGTGGGCTGGAAGGCGTAATGAAATTAGCGGCAGCATCCGGTGAGGACTTGGGCGCAGTATCTGATATTGTTACCGATGCACTCACTGCCTTTGGCATGAAAGCCGAGGAGAGCGGGCGGTTTGCCGATGTGCTGGCTATGGCGGCATCCAAATCCAACACAAACTTATCGATGATGGGAGAAACCTTTAAGTATGTGGCTCCTGTCGCCGGTGCAATGGGGTACAGCATTGAGGATACCGCTACCGCAATCGGACTGATGGCAAACGCCGGAATCAAAGGCACGCAGGCAGGCACCAGCTTGCGCTCTATCCTCACAAGATTGGCAAAGCCGCCGAAGGCAGCGGCAGAGGCAATAGAGGCGCTGGGGCTATCGATTACCAATGTGGATGGCAGCATCAAGCCGCTGGATGCCACCCTTTTGGAGCTGCGGCAGAAGTTTGCCGGGCTTACCCAAGAGGAGCAGGTACAGATGGCTGCAAACCTTGCCGGACAGGAGGCAATGAGTGGACTGCTCGCCATCGTGAACGCCAGCAACGAGGATTTTGCAAGGCTGAGCGAGAGCATCAACAATTCTGCCGGGGCTGCCGATAAAATGGCGGCTACCATGCAGGATAATCTGAGCGGCAGGGTGGAAGAATTAAAGAGCAAAATTGAGGGAATTGCCATTTCCTTTGGCGAATCTCTAATCCCAATAGTGGAAAAAGCAGTAGAAAAACTAGGGCAGTTTGCCGATTGGCTTTCCCAGCTGGATGAGGGGCAGCGACAAACCATCATTACAGTGGGACTTGTGGTAGCTGCTATCGGTCCGCTGCTGATGATTATCGGGCAGGTAACACAGGGTATCGGCGGCATTATCAGCATTTTCCCCACCATCAAGGGCGGCTTTAGCTTTCTTACCGGTACAGCGTTGCCGGCCGCGACCAAAGGGCTTTCCACCGTAGCGAGCACCATTGGAGGCGCGGTGACAAGTGCGTTTTCCACCCTTACCGGGACGGTGCTGCCGGCGGTGAGCAAGGCGTTTTCCGGCATGGCGACCTTTATCGTATCCAATCCGATTGCAGCAATTGTAGCGGCAGTGGCAGCGCTGATAATTACCATCGGTACCAAGGGTGATGAGCTGCAAGCCCTTTTGCAAAAATTCGATGATTGGCTGCAAGGGGTATTTGCCAAAGACTGGGGCGAGGTGTTTGGCCCGGTGCTGGGCGGCATCCTCAACGGATTTTTAGATACTGTAAAAGGCATTTGGGACGGACTTAAACAGGTATTTGATGGTATCATCGATTTTATTCGCGGCGTATTTACCGGAAACTGGGAACGCGCGTGGAATGGCATTAAAGAGATATTTAGCGGCGTTTTTGATGGAATTGCAAGCATTGCCCGCAGTGTAATCGGCGGTATCGAAAGTCTGATTGACGGCATCGGAAACGCAATCGACTGGGTGTGGGATAAACTGAGCAACTTTTCCTTTGATTTGCCCGATTGGGACATCCCATTTTTTGCGGACGGCGGCACCCTTACCCGCGGCAGGGCAATCGTAGGAGAGGCAGGTCCCGAGCTGCTCACCGTGCAAAACGGCAGAGCGGTGGTGCAGCCGCTGACCGGTCCGCACGCACACCCGCAGATTATGCAAAACAACTACTTTAACAACTATCAGCCGAGAGATGGGGCAGCGGCAGTTCGCGACCTCAACCGACAGCTGGGATGGGAGTACTAGAGATGGCAAGAGCGTTTAAGTTAATCAATTCCGATGGAGCAGAGCTGGACTTGATGGCACGCAAACACTTTTTGCACTCGCCATCTGGCTTAGGCTATGAGCAGGAGTTTGATACGGTGGCGGCAGGATATGATTTTTTAGTTTCCGCCGCCTATTTACAGCAAAAAACAATCCCCGGAGAGATTGCCTTTTTGGGGGTAAATCCATACAAGGATTATCAAGAATTTGCAGCATTTTGTGCAAAAGAGCCGCTTAAACTCGCCTATCGACCGCTTAATGAGTGGTATTATCTCAATGTGCGGGTGCAGAGTTTGAGTAAAACGGAGATTACCACGGGGCTGCTGTGCCCTGTGGATTTTTTGGCGTTTGGCACATGGTACAAGAGCATCACGGTAACAAAAACAGAGAGCGGCACGCAGCGAGGCAAGGTATACAGCTACACTTACCCGTACACCTACGCAGAGGGCGCAATCGGCTCAGCAAAAATCAGCAACACAGGCAACTTACCATCCTACGCAAAGTTGCACATCCTGGGACCTTGCACCAATCCATCGTGGGCATTATCGCAGGGTGGTGAGGTGATTTCTCGCGGGAAAGTAGCGGCAATCATCTCGGAGGGCAACAAGTTGGTAGTAGATAGCGCTCCTGCGTCGCTGGAAATCGCGGAGTATACCATCGATAACGGCTTTGTACGTAATCTCTACCAAGTATCCGACTTTGCAACGGCGCGTTTTTTGATAGTACCGACAGGGGAGAGCACCCTTGCTTTTGCGCATGAGGGCGGCGGAGAGATAGAGGTTTTTGTGGAGGTGAGCGCACTTGCGACATCTGTATAAAGTGGAAATATTTGGAAGAAATTACCAGTACAAAGACATGGCACTGCTATCAGAGCTTAGCATACAGATGGACTACCTCACACTGGAAAACACCACCATTACGGTGGTTAATCTGCTGGCGGACAAGGGCGATTTTGTACACATCACCGATTTTTATGGGGCAATCATCCACCAAGGCATCGTGCTGGATGTGGCAAGGGAGAGCAACCGCGCAAAACTCAAGGTTGCGCCGCTGTTATCCTTGCTTGATGTGCAGGTACAGTACAATGCAGGGATTTTTAAAACGCTGCCGCTGGAAGACTGTATCAGTAAAATTATCACCGATACCTATATCAGCAATGCCGACAGCCTGCAAAACATAGCGGGCATCGAGGTGGAGCAGGAGAGCAGCACACCCAATACCCCGCTGGACATCAGGAGCAATATCCATGCTTTTTGGGACATTATCACAAAGGCGCTTACCTTGTACGATATTGTGGTGCAGGCAAGGCTAGAGCCGCAAAGCAAAAAGATATTTTTTACCATTGGCAAGGTATCAGGCAAAATCGCGTTGGAAGCGCAGCTAGGCAACTGTTTAGCACACAATTTTGTACTTACCGACAATTATGGCACACTCAACAAAATCACTTTTGTGAATAAAGACAACGAGAACGAAAAGGCAATCTATTATCTGCATCCGTCCGGGGCAATCGACCGGAAGGACGAAAACAGAATCACGCCGGTGTTTTTTTCGGCAGAATATATACAGGGGGCAGAGGATTTTTTAAAAGAAGCCTACTCCCGTGCTTACGAACAGATGACGCCGGAGAAATACCAGCAGTGCATCGAGCTGAGTTTTCGGGAGGACGACCGGATGGTATCACCCAATCAAATCCACATCGGGCAGCTGGCAGAAATCTGGTATCAGGACAAGCGGTACACCAGCGTAATGACCGGGTACAGCCGGGAAAAAGGGGTAATTACTTTGGTTTTTGGGTGCATCCGGCTGGAGCTTACCAAAAAACTGATCTTATCAAGGAGGCAAGAGGGATGATCACGTTAAAGCAATTTACCGGGCAGACAATCACACCAACCGATGATGCTGCATTGTACGATTTTTTTAGCTCGAAGCAGAGTGGCATCATAGATGGGTGCCAGGTAACGAGCCTGGGGGACAACCGCCTACAGGTGAGCGCGGGGCGGGGCATTATCCGCGGGCGCTCTTTTGTGGTGGAGCAGGAGGAAATCCGTGCGCAGCTAGGTACAGCGGAAAACCAGAAGGGCAGATTGAGCATCAAAATCGATTTAGGCAACACCGGAACGCCAATCAGCTTTGTAACGGCGGCGGGGGAGACATTGGACAATCCCATCCAGCAGGACATCAACCACGGCGGGTCGGTTTTCGAGCTGCCGCTGGC
>OGYZ01001598.1_pt1 | contig 17238 bp, 15 predicted proteins | sample 1576681 | NCBI WGS metagenome assembly OGYZ01 (sample SAMEA3541480, study PRJEB24748) | human gut metagenome | biome: human gut; feature: human-associated habitat; material: faeces | place: China | collected 2012 | reverse complement strand
AATATTCCAGCAAGGCGTCAGATGAATTCTAGATATAAAATTACGGGACTGCAGGTTATATAAAACAGAAGCTTTGACACCATACTTCTGTTCAAATGCACTTCTAACATCATCAGATACACAAAAAACGCTATCAAATTTCTGATAGCATCTACTTTCATGCGATAAACTTACATAAGCTTTTGTTGAATATGGATGAAGAAGAGGATTTGTATGAACCCAGGCGTATTTCCTTTGTAAAGCATTTGAGCCGGAAATAATTTTAGATGTGATTCCTTCTATAAACGCAATCTCAATATCATAATGCCCTTTAATAAAAAGTCGATACAGCCACCTTTCGTGCATTAAACATAAGAAATATAAAATAAATCTTTTTTTAAGCCGATCCAGAAAAGTCACTGTATTTCCTGAAAAAATAGTTTTCTGATGAACTCTTTTATCAATCTGCCCCTCATAGATTCCATGACCGAAAACTGTTTCTACGGTGATATCGAGGTCGGACCTTTTACAAATTTCATTGACAAGTTTTACTAAAATACGCTCTGCCCCACCACCATTGAGAGTAGATATCAAGAATAAAATATGGATTTTTCCCCTAATGGCCATTTTAATAACCTCTTACTTTGCGAATAAACTTACAATATAAATACGGTGATAAATAGTATAAGAATGCTTTAAATCGCTGTCGGAAAGTAGCCGCATTTCTTATAGGAAAATTCTTACGAAACGATTGGACATAAGGTGAAGGGTTCTTCAATTGTGGCATGGCACGTAAAAACAGCATTGCCATACGATTGCGCAGCCATTTTACGTCTTCTTTGCTATGCCGGCTGAATTCCTTGTCAAGCAGCTTACAAATTTTCAGTGTAGAAACAGCACTGTATTCATAATTTGATGAATGCATAATAGAACTATTTTGCATAAAATGAAAGTAAAAATATATGTCGGTAATATATATAGTATCTGCTCTGAGAAGAGCTATTGGCATCCATAATTCATCTTCATGTATAATTCCTTCGTAAAAATATAGTCCATTCTTTTCTATATATGATCTTTTATATAAATAGAAAGGACAGCAAAGTGAGATATCTGTCTCATCCCGTAATCCTTCTCTTACATACGTATACTTATCATATAACCCAGGCAAAACTCTATAAGGCAATTTGGATCTTTTATTTCCGTGACTATCTATATTCCAAGCACGTCCCATAATCAAATCATATTCATTACTAAAAAGAGAAGCAAACCTGTCAAGACATCCATCTTCTATCCAGTCATCGCTATCTAAAAACATAATATATTTCCCGGAAGCTACTTTAAGTCCAGCATTTCTGGCACTGGACAATCCCCCATTTTTTTTATGAGTTACATGGACAGTAGAAGGATATTTAATTTGAAATGTATCGCAAATCTTTCCACTTTCATCAGTAGAACCATCATCAACCAAAATAATTTCATAATTATGATAATTTTGTTTTAAAACAGATTGAACACACCGACGAATATACTTCTCTACATTATAAACTGGTATGATTATGCTAAGTTCCATGAAACTGCCTTTCTATTGCTGTTCAATACTTCGTTTTGCAATTTCTTTATATGAAAAATAGGACATCCCTTTATCTTGTGCTACTTTTTTCATTGAATTATACACATCAGGATGATCAATTAAGAATTCTATATTTTGCTGGATCTCTTCAACGCTATCTTTGACTAAAAACCTGACATTTCCCCCTAGGTCAACATGGTGTGTACCAGGCCAATCTTTCACAATCAAAGGCAGACCTTCACCCACCGCTTGTTCCCATAGAACAGAATGCCGGCCAGGGAATATACCCAAATCTGCTGCTTCAAAGTAATTATACGACTCATTTGAACGGATCCACCCTGCATAGTAAATTTTACGATTGTCAACCAATTTCATAAATTCCTTTTTTAATTCAGGAATTACTGAGCCAAAGACAATCAATTTTACCCTTTTGCTATTTATTTTTTGAATAGCTTGCATAAGCAATAATGTCTGCGTTTTCCATTGATCAATCTTGCCTCCCGTAACAATTAGAAAATCATTATTTGATATACCATACTTTTTTCTAATACAATCTCTCATATTCAAATTCTTTGCTTGCATGACTAAATCATCGTCTGCACCCATAACTAGTAATTCACATTTTTTAGAAGGAATATGATAAATATCCTTAAGGAAATCAACTCGAACAGGTAAAACACCATAAAATTTATTTATGTATGGAACCAATAACTGCGCATAGTGTCGCCAGATAATCTGATGTAAGACCACTTTGCTTAACCAATTAGTAGCACTATTTGTGAAGTCAGCATGATTATCTGCATACATGATTACCCGAGGATTCTTTTTTTTATATTTAATTACTTGCGGCACATCTGCAAATTGAACACCATGAATAAATATTATATCAGGAGCAGCTTTTTGCAAAGAATTAAAAACGCCTTTATATTTTCTAAGTTTATGACAGATTTTTCCATTAAACAAATAAGGAAGTCTTGTAACTTTAATACCAAATTCATTAATATATGAACCTGTCTTATTTAAATAACATACTCTGCCATCTTTATCAAAAGATTGTGTTGATGCAATGACTTCTACATTTAAGCCGAGTTTTTTATGAAATTTGGGTAATAAATTCTCTTGATATGAATATCCATCCGGATAAAAACTAGCCAAACAAAGATGAACAATTTTCATTTTTTCTCCTTTAATGCAGCAAATAAATCTTCCGGTTTAAAAAAATATTTTCCATATTTTTCCAAACTTTCTTCAGGCCAATCCCACCACTTTATTTTAAGGAGTCTAAGAATAACATCGTCATTGAATCTTTTCCTTATCATTTTAGCAGGGACACCCACCATTACAGCATAAGGAGCAACATCATGAGTTATAACAGCATGAGCTCCTATAACAGCTCCATCGCCAATGCTAACTCCTGATTTAATCCATGCGCCAGTCCCAATCCAGACATCATTGCCAATATAAACCGTTTTAGATGATGTATATGGTATTTCTGCATAATGCTTACGTAAAAAGTTTCTTCCTTTTAAAAATACAGGTGACATTGATACTGTATCCATTGGATGAATCCCGCCACCAATTCTCACATATCCACCAATAGAACAAAAAGCGCCAATATGAGCATCAATTATTGTAGTATTTTCTCCTAAATACGAATATCTTCCCAGCTTTACTTTTGCTAAAGCACATTCATAACTTATATTGCATGTTTTATCGATTTCACAATTGTCAAATGAAGGAATTCTCATTTTAGCTAATATTTTAGCGATATATTTTGACTTTATAAACATAGTCGGGAATCTCATTACTAAGTCCTCTTTGAATATTATTTGAAAATACGATCTACTAAAATTAAATCATGATTATTAGAAAGAAGAAAGCAACAACAACCATCAATTTCTAATGGCTCCCTATTTCCTCCACACCATCTTATTCACGATTTCCATATAGCTCTGGATAATCTTCACCACTTTGGTAGATACATTTTCTTCCAGATAATCAGGAACCGGGGTACCGTAGTCACCGTTTCTGTTCATTTCCACTGCCGTGTCCACGGCCTGCAGGAGGGAGTGGTCATCGATTCCGGCCAGGATGAAGCAGCCTTTTTCCATGGCTTCCGGCCGCTCCGTGGATGTACGGATGCAGACGGCGGGGAATGGGTGTCCCACAGATGTAAAGAAGCTGCTTTCTTCGGGGAGTGTGCCGGAGTCAGATACTACGGCAAAGGCATTCATCTGCAGGCAGTTATAATCATGGAACCCCATGGGTTCATGCTGAATGACTCGTGCGTCCAGTTTGAATCCAGTTTCTTCCAGCCGCTTCCTGCTTCTTGGGTGGCAGGAGTAGAGTACGGGCATATCGTATTTTTCCGCCATTTTATTTACTGCATTGAAAAGGGAGTAAAAGTTTTTATCGGTATCAATATTCTCTTCCCTGTGGGCGGATAAAAGAATGTACTTCCCCTTCGTCAAACCAAGGCGCTGATGAACATCGCTGGCTTCAATCTGTGCAAGATTTGCATGAAGAACTTCGGCCATTGGTGATCCGGTGACATAAGTCCTTTCTCTAGGCAGCCCGCAGTCGGCCAGATACCTTCTGGCGTGTTCTGAGTAGGCCAGATTTACATCGCTGATAATATCCACAATGCGGCGATTCGTTTCCTCAGGCAGACATTCATCTTTGCAGCGGTTGCCGGCTTCCATGTGGAAAATGGGAATGTGTAGCCTTTTGGCACCAATAACGGAAAGACAGCTGTTTGTGTCGCCCAGAACAAGGATGGCATCCGGCTTAAGCTGTACCATGAGTTCATAGGACCTAGCAATAATATTTCCCATAGTCTCGCCCAGATCTTTGCCTACGGCATTCATGTATACCTCAGGATCCGCCAGGCCCAGGTCATGGAAGAATATGCCGTTCAGGTTGTAGTCGTAATTCTGTCCGGTATGAGCCAGGATAGTGTCAAAGTAGTTGCGGCATTTTTTGATTACAGCAGAGAGACGGATAATCTCAGGACGGGTACCGACGATGATGAGAAGTTTGAGTTTTCCGTTATTTTTGAAAGATATATGTGGAAGAGTTTGTTCCATGGGTGGAACCTCCTTATTATTATGTAATGAGCCTTCATTTTTAGCTTCTGCTTTGAGACTTTTAGCAGCCCGGCGCTAAGCTTCCTTCCCATTTGTGACAGGAGCCCGGGAGCTATGAGAGCGATGCTCCATGCCGCAGTGAGCCACATCTGAGATTGAGGCGGAAGTCTCAATGCTCAGGGCTCTCTTTCTACACTTTCTCTGCAAAGGTGTCCGGATGCGCCGGATTAAAGATTTCATTGCAGGTCATCACGGTCACCAGGTTTTCTGTTTCTGACAGGTTGATGATGTTATGTGTCCATCCGGGAATCATGTAGACTGCCTCTATCTTATCGCCGGAGACTTCGAATTCAATTTTTTCTCCGGTATTGATATTTCTTTCCTGAATGAGTCCATGTCCGGACACTACGATGAAGATTTCCCATTTGCTGTTATGCCAATGCTGTCCTTTAGTAATACCCGGACGACTTATGTTGACAGAGACTTGTCCGCAGTCTTCTGTGTGGAGAAGTTCGGTGAACGAGCCTCGGTCATCTACATTCATTTTAAATGGATATTTAAATTTTGCCGGTGGCAGATAGGTAAGGTACAGAGAAAATAGTTTTTTTGCAAAGGATCCTTCCGGCATACGAGGCATCATAAGGGTGGCCGGCTGGTTTTTGAAGATTTCCAAAAGGTCCACGATTTCACCCAGAGTCACTTTATGGGTCACCGGGACGCAGCAATAGCGGCCATCTTCTTTAAGTACCGTGTCAACACCATCAAATTCACAATGTTCTTCTCTGCCTTCCAGGAGGTCATACATGCCTTCAATAAGGTCATCAATGTAGAGGAGTTCCAGTTCGGTGCTGCGGTCATTCACTGTAAAAGGCCGGTCATTGGCCACGGCCCAGCAGAAGGTGCTGACAGCGCTGTTATACTTGGGGCGGCTGTGTCCCATGAGATTCGGGAAACGGTATACCGCCACTTTGGCCCCGGTTTCTTTTCCATAGGCAAAGAAGAGTTCTTCTCCTGCTTTTTTGCTCCGTCCGTATTCACTATTTCCAAAGCGTCCGGCAAGGGTAGCCTGGATGGAGGAAGACAACATCACGGGGCAGGTATTGTGATATTTCTTTAGTGTATCCAGCAGGACAGAAGCAAAGCCAAAATTCCCTTTCATGAAATCATCCGGATTCTCTGGGCGATTGACTCCGGCCAGGTTAAATACGAAATCTGCATGGCGGCAGTATGATTCCAGTTCATCCCGGGTGGAGTCTCTATCATATTCATAGATTTCATCAATTGTAAGGTCCGGTCTTGTTCTGTTCTTACCGTCTCTGATGTTTTTCAAATTATTGACCAAAGCAGTGCCTACCATACCTTTGGCACCGGTTACCAGTATACGCAATGAGGTTTCCTCCTTAGAATAAAGTGGAACCATTGGGAATATCCGCATCATCCGGAACGTTGACGCTGTTGCTGACGGTGACGGTGCTCCCGATGCGGGCACGTTTCCCTACTTTCGCATAGGTACGAATAACAGAATTGGTGTAAATTAAGGCAAAATCATCAACTGCGCACCCATGGTGGATTTCTACCCCCAGGTTCAGGAGTACACCATTTCCTACAGCTGAGCCATTCTGAATAACCGCATTGTTAAGGAAAACACAGCCCCAACCCACCTTGGCAAAGGGACTGATATAAACGCTGGAGCAGATTATATTTGGAAAATCGTACCCCAGAGCCTGGGCTTTTTCATAGACAGACTGGCGGAGTTTGTTATTTCCAATCACCACCAGAAGATGGGAAAATTCCTTCCGCAGCGCTGCTATGTCGGAAATATGCCCAACTACTGGAGCTCCGCAGACCATATCCCCCGGGTTATAACCATCATCTACAAAGGAGCAGTCGTATCGCAGTGAAGCATGTTCCAGTACGACTCTGCCAAATCCGCCTGCACCTACCAGTAAAAGTTTTTCTTTAGACATTGGGAATTCCTTTCAGTTCATTTTGCACGTACTCCGTGGTCAGGAGCTTTTTTACTGTCCCTTCCACATCCAGTCGATTTGTATTATGACTGGTATAGGATTCATCTGCCATAGTGTGAACTTCACCTTTGACAACAAATTTATCATAGTTCAAGTCACGGTTATCAGCAGCTACTCTGAAGTATTTCCCCATATCAGTACTGCGTAAACGTTCTTCTCTTGTCATCAGTGTTTCAAATAACTTCTCACCATGACGTGTACCAATAATTCTGGTTCCCGTATCACCAAATAATTTCTGTACTGCTTTTGCCAGATCTCCAATAGTGGAAGCATCAGCCTTCTGAATAAAAAGGTCTCCAGGGTTGGCATGCTGAAAAGCAAACATAACCAGATCCACAGCTTCATCCAGGTTCATCAGAAAGCGAGTCATTTCAGGATTCGTAATAGTAATCGGATTACCATCCTTAATTTGCTCAATAAAAAGTGGAATAACGCTGCCTCGACTGCACATAACATTTCCATACCGGGTACAGCAGATTGTAGTACCCCCTCTTTCAGCAGCCACTCTGGCATTGGCGTAGATGACATGTTCCATCATTGCTTTTGATATACCCATGGCATTAATCGGGTATGCCGCCTTGTCTGTGGAAAGGCACACCACTCTCTTAACTCCTGCATCAATAGCAGCATGAAGCACATTATCCGTACCAATAATATTTGTCTTCACTGCCTGCATAGGAAAGAATTCACACGATGGCACCTGCTTTAATGCAGCTGCATGAAATAGAAAGTCAACTCCAGGCATGGCATCACGAATAGATTGTGGATCCCGTACATCGCCAATGTAGAATTTCACTTTTCCTGCTGTGTCTGGATGAGTAGCCTGCAGGATGTGACGCATATCATCCTGCTTCTTCTCATCTCTTGAAAATATACGAATTTCCTTCAGATCAGAGTCCAAAAAATGTTTAAGAACTGTCGAACCGAAGGAGCCAGTTCCTCCGGTTATCATAAGTGTTGCGTTTTCAAATGCAGACATGAATTCCATTCCTTTCTTGCAAGTATCACATTTTTTCGATTATATCACAATATTTAGTAACGTTTTTATCCCTGTCAAACAAGGCATGTAGCAAACTAAAATCACCCATTTTTCTTTTCTTTTCAGCTACTTGAATGATTGCATTTTTTAAAGCATCCGGATTTTCAGGTGAAGTATTAATAAAGCCAAACTTTTTTACAATATCAGCAAATCCCGATTCTTCATCTACACAGGTAATAATTGGTTTATGAGCAATGAGGCAATCTGCAGTCTTGCTTGGAAGTGCAGCATAGATCAATCCTCCTTGTAAAGGAATCACATTAATGTCCGCCGCCTGATATAAATCTGCCACATCTTCCGGTGGTTGCATACCAACAAACTTCATATTACCAAGTTCATGTTCCCGAGCATATTTTTTTAAATTTTCTTCATTAACACCACTGCCAACAATATAAAATGATATATCTTTATACTCTTTCATCCTGGCCGCTGTCTGTAAAATAAGTTCCACATTTTGCATCTTACCAAGATTTCCGGCATACACAACTCTGGTTTCTTCATCTTTCTTAGGAAACCGTTTCAAAAAAACATTTTCCGACAAGGGATTTGCTCTCAGCTCTTCGTGTCCCCAGTTATATATTACCTTTATTTTATCTTTATCTATTCCAAAACGATTGACAATTGTTTTTTTCATATCATCAGAAATGGTACTCAGAGCATTTGCATTTTTATAAGCATATTTCTGTAAAGCATGAGCCACTTTATATATCAAACTATTACTGTTTAATATCCCCGCAAATAAGGCATTTTCCGGAAAAATATCTTGTTCATTATAAAGGATCGGACGCTTCAAAATATGCTTTGCATACCAGACTGTAATAAAAGCAGTATTATTAGACTGAAGAAATATCTTATCTGGCAAATCCTTTTTCATCAGCTTGCATGCTTTATGATAATAAAACAAATCAGCTAAATAGCGAGCCCTCAAATTAGCTTTAGCTTTTCTGTCAAAACGGATATTTTTGACAATCAGCTGCGTTCCTAAATACTTGGTAAAAGGCGCAGGATATCTGGGAACATCAAAATATTGCTTTTGAATTAATGTAACTTGAAATCCTCGCTTCAGCATTCCAAGAATAATATCTCTCATAATATGATAATCGGAATACTGGGTATCAAAACTTCCAATAGACACTACTGCAACTTTCATGCGCTTTTATATTCCCCTATTCTGAATTAGATTTTATTTAATATTAATAATATTGGATTTAGTGACCATGACTTCCTTATCAACATTATAGATGGGAAATAGAAATCAAAGAAGATGCTTTCTTCTCCTCTATTTACCTTTCCCGCCTCTGCTCGCTGGAAGTGAGGCTATTTTTCCCATTTTTACTTGCCTTCCCTTAAAACAAGAGAAATGACAATTTATAGGAGTGCACTCCCCTTCCCTCCCATAAGAGGCCATGCATAAGGAGTGATGCCTCCTCTCTTTATACTTACACATCCCTATTCTGGGCGAGCGGAGTGAGATGGAAGGGGGCGGCAAGGAGTATGGTGCGTTTTCGAACCCGAATCCCGCTACTTTTTCCCCATGGCGGTGGTCTGGCCTTCGGCTACGCCGGCGGTGCTTTCTTTCATGAAAAGGATTTTCACGGTTGCGAAGATGATTTTGATATCTTCGACCAGGCTGGGTCTGGCTATATACATGAGATCCATCAGGAGTTTGTCATAGGGGGTGGTGTTGTACTGGCCATAGACCTGGGCATAGCCGGTAAGGCCGCATTTACATTGAAGGCGGAGGGGCCATTCGGGGATGTCTTTTTCATACTGGGCAGAGATTTCCGGACGTTCCGGCCGGGGACCTACAATGGTCATGTCTCCTTGGAGGATATTCAGAAGCTGGGGGAGTTCGTCGAAGCGGATGGCCCTGATAATGCGCCCCACCTTTGTAATGCGGGGATCGTTTTCCCCTGTGGAAAGGCGGGCCACGCCGTCTTTTTCAGCATCCATGCGCATGCTTCTAAATTTTAATACGTCAAATTCTTTTCCATCCTTGGTCAGCCGCCGCTGGCGGTAGAAAATGCTGCCGCCATCTGTGGCTTTGATGGCAATGGCAGTCACAATCATGAATGGGGAGAAGATAACCACAGCTATCAGTGACAGGATGATATCCATGAGTCGTTTCAAAAAAAGGTACTCCGGTGTAGGATCGTAGTGATGAACCATGAACATGGGCAGGTGGAAAAGGTGTATCTTTTCGGCGCCGCTCATGATGACATCCCCTACCCGTGGAATGACGTAGCTGGGGATGTTATGGGCCACGCAGTATTTTACAATGATATTTCTTTCATGGCTGTGAAGGCCGCAAATGAAGACGACGCCGGCATCTTTAATAATGGATGCGGGGATGTCTTCTACGACGTCTTTAGCCAGGATAATATCGGTCACTTTGAAGTGGGCGTCCATGTCATAGTTTTTCATGATATGATCCACGTTCATGCGATATTCATCGCATACCAGTACTGCCGGCACCGGCGGATGGGTATGGAGATACCAGCGGTGGGCAGCGATAGACCAAGCGACTATGATGAGATTCTGTACTACAAAAGCCCCTATCAGGGGAAGGGGATTCATGAAATGACGGTTTACCATGGTCATCACTATATAGAGAAGACCATCGGTGATGAAAACGGCCAATGCCTGGCTGTATACCAGATCGGATACCCGGAAAAGGTGGATGGCATAGCCGCGATAGAGTCGGGTAATCAGGTAATCGATGATAAAGAAGAGACCTATCATCATATAATTGCCCAGATTATAAAAGGGATAGGTCATTTTGTCAGCATAGTACAGTCCCCAGGTCAAGGCAAATACCGCAGTCAGCAGGAGCAGGTCAAAGAGCTTCACGATGCGGATGTTCAGTCGCTGGTGAGTATTGCTGTCTAAAATCATGAATGTACCTTCTTTGCATATGAATAATGAAAATTGTGAACCAAGAATCCGTTTTACAGCTCAGCGGGGGAGACAAGGGTTTGCGTTAATTCTTCCTTGCCTCCATGTTTTTCTTGCCCACCCCCACTTAGGGGGTGGGTGGCGAGCGGAGCGAGACGGAAGGGGGAATCTAGGAGCCGGTTTCCAGCTGCTTTATCCTCTCATCTATAACCCTTTCGATTTCCATACAGACTTCTTTGAAGTGGAGGTTGATCTTACCATTATAGAAGCGGATGACCTGGATGTGATAGCTTTCGAGAAAGACTGTCCTCTTCCTGTCGTAAGCTTCTTCTTTTTCGGTGTAATGCTGGCTGCCATCCAGTTCTATAACCAGGCGGACCTGCGGACAGTAGAAATCGCAGATATAGTGGCCTATGATTTTCTGCCGGTAGAAGCGGAAGCGGTGTTTTCGAAGGAAGAGGTACCACAGTTTTCTTTCTTCCTGTGTCATGTTTCTTCGAAGTTCCTTCGCCCTTTCCAATAGGGTGCAGTCTTCGGGCATCATGTATTTCCTGTCCATAGGGGCCTCCGGAATAACAGCGAGAAAGTAAGGGGGAACTCTGCAGCGTAGAGATAATAGCAGTTAACAGCTGGAGCAACCCCCTTCGGAGCAACCCCCTTCCACCACTTCGTGGTCCCCCTCCCCCCGCGAGCGGGGGGAGGCAAGGGTTTGGGAACGTGGTTCACCTCACCGCCCCGCAAGCTTAAGGAAAGCAAGGGTTTGAGTTAACTGTTCCTCTCCTCCATTTTTCTTGCCCACCCCCACTTAGGGGGTGGGTGGCGAGCGGAGCGAGACGGAAGGGGGCATCAGTGCAATGGTAAATGATGGTGGGTGCCCCTTTATGTTTGATGGCACCCCTTCCACCGCTCACGCGGTCCCCCTCCCCCTGCAAGCAGGGGGAGGCAAGGGTTATGGTACTGCTTTTATCCTCTCATGCTCTTGAGGTGGAGAACGATTTTCGATGCTCCTTCTTTCACCATCTCTATGGGGTTTTGTTTTCCCTGGTGGTGGCCTTCTTTTTTGTGTTTTACATGGTCATTATCGTAGTAGTAATAGTAATATCCATAGCCGTAGCCATTGTGTCTGGCCTGGGGAACGGCGTTGAGGATGACGCCAAGGATGTTGGCTCTGCCCTGGAGGAGTCTCTTTTTAGCTTCTTTGGCTTCTTCAGGAGAAACGAATCCGGAGCGGATAACGAAGACCACTCCGTCCACTTTGCTGGCCATGACGGCGGCATCGGTGACGGCAAGGATAGGAGGCATATCCAGAAGGATGTAGTCGTATCTGTCTTTGACTTCATCCAGCAGGTCCTGCATTCGTTTGGAGCCCAGAAGTTCGGAGGGGTTGGGCGGAATAGGACCGCAGGCAAGGACGTCCAGATCGTGGTAGACGTCTTTCTGCACCACTTCGTCAAAGGTTTTTCCCATAGCGATGATATTGGAAAGACCGATGTTTCGGAGGCCGAAGATCTTGTGCTGCACCGGTTTTCTCATATCGCAGTCAATAAGGAGGACTTTTTTCCCGTCCTGCCCCATGGTGATAGCCACATTGGAGATGGTGGTGGATTTTCCTTCGCCGGGGGTGGAGGAGGTGAAGCTGATGTATTTCAGTTCTTTACCGGCTCCGGCAAATTGAAGGTTGGTGCGGATGGAGCGGTAGGCTTCCGCTATGGGAGAGCGTTTGTCAATTTCTGTAATCAGATGGATGTCTTCGTTCATTTTTTACCTCCCCGCAGGCTGTGAATGAGTGCTTTGAATCCTGTTTCTTTTTGATTGTCCGGTTCTTTCAGGCTGTCTGCATCAGGAATAGATCCCAGTACGGGGAGCTGAAGGTACTGTTCCACGTCTTCGGAGGAGCGGATTTTACGGTACATGAGGGCTTTCGCCACAGTGTAGCCGGATCCGGCAAGGATGCCGAGGATGGCCGCTATAGCAAGGGTAAGAAGTTTCCTTGGTTTGATGGGTTTTTCTGGAAGGGTGGCTTCGTCGATGACCTGGACTTCATTCGGTACCATGACTTCGGCAACTTTCGCTTCTTCCAGTCTCTTGGCCAGCATGACGTAGATTTCCTGGGCCACGTCGGCGTCTCGTTTCACGCGGATGTATCCCTGCTGGTCTTCCGGCAGCTTGGCGATTTCTGCATCGTTTTTCTTTTCCAGGGCAGCAATGGCTGCATTTTTGCTCTGGGCTACGGCAATGGCTGCTTCACTGGAGAATTTATCGGACAGCAGTTTCTGCTGAACGGCGCTGGAGGATGGGGCCTGCTGGGCTACGATTTTGGAAATTTCATCATTGAGGGCCTGTCTGGTCTGGGCAATCTGCTGGTTGATTTCCTGCATTTTCGGATGTTCATCGGTATATTTGCCGGTGTAGGATGCTTTGGTAGCTTCCAGCTGGGCCAGCTGTGTCTTGTACTGCTGAATAGCCGGGCTGTCGGCGATTCCTGCTCCGGCGTCGGAGAGCTGTCCTTTGATGCTTCCCAGAGCTGCCTGCGCCGTTTCCAGATCCAGCTGGTTCTGGGCTTTCACTTTGTCAAGTTCGGTGAGCTGGTCCGCCAGGCCTTTCATCTGGTCCGTGGTGGAGTAAATCTTGTGGGCTACCTGGTAGGCTTTCAGCCGATCTTCTGCTCCTGCCAGTTCTGTTTTGGAGGAAACGACACGCTGTTCCAGAAATTTCCTGGTAGCCTGAGATTCAGCATGGGAGAGCTCGGTTAACCGGTTCAGGAATCCTTTCACCAGAAGGGAATTGGCTTCCTGTGCTTTTTCTGGTGTCCTGCCTGTCACATCGACTTCCAGTATCTGGGTATCCTTGTAGGGCTTGGTGGTAATACGGCCTTTCACGTAGCCTTCGTAGTCCGGATATTTTCCGTCTTTCAGTTCTTCTGTCTGTTTAATCACAGGAATGACTACGTTGCGGCTTTTGAGGATTTCCGCATCGGTATTCATTTCCTGTTTGATCATCTGGTCGCTTCCGGCAGGCAGGGCACTCAGAATAGAGCTGGACAGTCCTTTATCCTGCTTTATGCGGAGAAGTGAGGTGGACTGGTACGTGGGCGGCACCACGATCAGGTACGCCGCAGCCACAGCAAGAAATCCAGCTGTCACCTTTGCTATGGTCTTCTTGTTGTCATCTATGATCTGCCATAGCTCTTTCAAGTCAATTTCCTGATCTTGCAATTGTTTACTCCTTTATGTGAGGGATTACTTTTGAATCATATGGGAGGGGTAGAATAGTTTCTTGTTTCTAGTTTCTTGTTTCTAGTTTCTTGTATCTTCTTTATATTTGCTTTTTTTTGATATTTGTAATGAAGATTCAAGCCGGTCAATCAATCGATTGATTCCTCCGGCTGTATTTGCTTCCATTTGCAGCAGAGGCTCTATTTTCTCTTTAGGTGCAAGCCCCAAATCCATGCAGATGAGCAGTTGTGTTTCTACTTCATAAGCAGAACCTCGTGCATTATAGAGAAAATGAATATATTCCTTTAATGTCCCACGGCCGGCTCCCTCAGCGATATTTGAGCTGATAGAAACAGCCGCCCGCCGAAGCTGAGATGTCATGGCATATATTTCTGCGGGAGGAAATGAAGCAGTAAGAACATAGACAGCCTTGACCAGCCTTTTTGATTCCTGCCATATCCACAAATCTTTATAGCTCTGCATAGCATGGCTCCCATCTATAAAATACACTTTCTTTGTAGATTCCTATCTGATTTTCCGGTTCACGAACCCACACGAATCAGAAACTAGAAACTAGAAACCAGAAACCAGAAACTAGAAACCAGAAACTAGAAACTAGAAACTCTATCAGTTATTATCCTTAATTTCAGAAACCATGTAGGCACCGCTAAGGAATGGAGCTATGTCTCTAGCGAAGTTAATCTTGCTGTTCTTGGTAAGGTAGAGAATGTCGCCTTCCCGCAGGGTATAGTTTTCTTTCATATTGCCTGTTTTCAGCATGTCGTTCAGGTGGACAGGAATAGCCTTGTTTGTGTCGTCCTGATGGATAAGGAAGATTTTCTTCTTGGCCGTATCCCATGTAAAGCCTTCTGCGGCACCGATGGCGTCCATGACAGTGTGACCTTTGGTGAGTTCATAGGCACCGGGCTTGTGGACTTCGCCGAATACGTAGACGCGGACGGAGCCCCATTTGACGATGTTCACCGCTACGTCGGGATCAACGATGTATTTGGAAAGTCCTGCTTTAACGGTGTCGGTGAACTGGGCTACGGTCATGCCGCTGGCATAGATTTCTCCCACATAGGGGATGGCCACCTTCCCGTCGGGGCGTACAACGTAGGGCGTGAAATTGGCAGTAGGGCTGGTGCTGATGGTTTCGTCCTGCGCCACAATAATAGACAGCTGATCTCCGGAGCGAAGGGTATAGTCCTCCGCTTGAGCTGACAGGGCCAGTCCGCCCGCCAGCCCCAAAGCAGCTGCCATAACAAGGAGTGTCTTCTTCATTTGTAATCCCCCGTGAAAACTTCCGTTCATGTATAACTATAGGTTAAAATTTATAACTAAATGTTAATTCTATTATATAAGATAAGCGAAATAAAATTTGATTAAGTTCGGAATAAAAGAAATTGAATTTCCAGTTTTTAATAAAGGCCTGCGCCCGCCCGTCACCCGGCCATCAGCCGCCTTAGGGCGGCCTTCCCACTCCCACCTTACAATCACAGGAAGGAAAGGTTTGGAATTATCGCTCCTCGCCTCCATGTTTCTTGCCCACCCCCACTTAGGGGGTGGGTGGCGAGCGGAGCGAGACGGAAGGGGGCGTCAGAAAGTAGAACTTCTCAGAAGTTCCACTCCACTTTGACTCCGCCGAAGTAGTCATGGTCAGTGCCGTGGTTTTTAACTCCGGCATAGCCCAGAGTGCCGTCAAGGTACATATTGCCATGAAGTTTCATGCGGCCTGTAATTCCGGCTTCATTCACGGTGGTGCCGTCCCGGTTTTTCTGACGTTCTGTGCGAAGGCCGTAGAAAGAGAGTGTTTTTTCTCCAGGCAGGTAATGGTTAATGCGGGCGTAGTATTTTCTTGCATCATTTCCCATATCATCGCCCATAATGTCTCCGCTGTAGGTCCATCCATTCTGGAATACTGAGTGGCTGTACCATACGTCTGTGGTTTTAGCGGTTTCCAGGATCATGTCCCAGGATCCATCCGCATTCAATTTCGGGATATAGGTGCCCAGACGCCAGCCCCATTTGCTTGGGAGGCCTCCGGCCTGGTCTTCGCCCATGAATTCACCATAGAGCTGAAAGGCGGGGAAGCGGAGTTTGAAATCGAAGCCGCCGATGTCATCCCATTTGTCGTTATTGTCTTCATTGGAGCCAAATGTCCATTTCCGCCAGTCTGACCGGTCCAGACTGTGGTGTTTCCCGCCCATCATGGAAACACGGGAAGCGCCAAGGGTGACCCAGTCTGCCGGTGTCAGGTCGACGCGAAGGCCCAGGATACCGGGATGATCATAATCGGTGACGCCTCTGCCCTGCGCATCGGACGCTCTGTCTTTATCCAGCTGCCCGTAGAAGGCGTGGAAATCAAAGTCTCCCAGAAAATGGAAGAAACCGCCGATTTTGACCGGATTGGCAAGGTGGGCCTGCAGTGTGGTAAGAGGTTTCATCTGATTCCCAAGGAGGAGATGTCCGCTGTACCCTTCGCCCCAGGTGAGAGCCTGTCGGCCTGCTTCGAAGGCAAAAGAACCTGCCCTGGTCTTGATGTAGGCTTCTTCCAGGGAAGCAGTGCCGTCGTTATCCTTATCCCAGGATGTGCGCCCTTTAACGGAAATAGCCGTTTCATGCCCAATGTTACCAGATACTTCAGCCGAAAGGGCCAGATTTCCATTTCTTCCATACTTATGACCATTCCTGTTTGCTCCAAAGGGAGCCCAGCTGCCGGAATCGGTGGCATCGCTGTAGCTGAACCGGTCAGCTTTCAGGTAGTCCCCTTCGACTGCCACGCTTCTAAGGCGCAGGGTGTCTTCCGTGGGATTGCCTTTAAGGGAGGCCATTTCCGGGGCCAGGTAGTTTTCCAGTGCTTTCAGCTCATCAGCCAGATAGGCCGGCATAGGTTTTTCTGCTGATTTTTCTTCAGCTTCCAGGCACCAGCGGGCCATCTGCATACGGCTGTAGGGGCGGGCGCCATTCGGAAGTGTCTTCAGGTATCCCATGCCGGATAATTTATCAATATAGGAATAGTAAACACTGTCTACGGACACGTTGGCAGTGGTTCTGTCTGCGGCCATCACAAAAGCCGGGCCGGTTAATGCCAGTATAACCGCCGCAGCAAGGGTTTTCTTTACGATTTGCATATTCTATCTTTTCCTCCTTAGGCAAGTGATGATTCATTCACGTCGAGCCCCATGACGCAGCAGTGCATGGGAATTCTTAAAAAGGCAGACTCTATATCTGCATCGGTGTTTCCTCAGAACAGGCGGTAAAGACGTGATACGCCCTTCCTGTCAAAGGGTGTTTTATGTGTTGAAATAGCTGTATCGGACAGGGAGCCGCAGGCTGTCTTCCCGCAAGATGAGTGGTCTGATTCACCTGCCCCTTTATGTTTGATGGCACCCTTTCCTTTGACAGAGTTCTTATGCCCGCTTCG
>OGYZ01001594.1_pt1 | contig 17263 bp, 17 predicted proteins | sample 1576681 | NCBI WGS metagenome assembly OGYZ01 (sample SAMEA3541480, study PRJEB24748) | human gut metagenome | biome: human gut; feature: human-associated habitat; material: faeces | place: China | collected 2012 | reverse complement strand
AGAGCCATCAACATATTTGCGGTTTTTACACTGTTCGGTCAGGGGCTTGAAGGCGATGACTTCATCCACGCGGCCAAGGAACTCCGGGCGCAGGAACTGCGCCAGTGCCTTGCGGGTCTTTTCCTCGCTGCGCTGGGCGTCGCTCTTGTTGAAGCCAAGGCTGCCCGCGCTCTGGTCGCTGCTGCCGGCGTTGGAGGTCATGCAGATGACCGTGTTGGAGAAATCCACCGTGCGTCCCTGCGCATCGTTGATCTTGCCCTCGTCCAGAATCTGCAGCAGGATGTTCATCACGTCCGGGTGCGCCTTTTCGATCTCGTCAAACAGCACCACGCTGTAGGGGCGGCGGCGCACCTTCTCGGTGAGCTGACCGGCCTCCTCATAGCCCACATAGCCCGGTCTCCTCGGGTGGAACCGCGCACCAGCACGCCGTCGCGGTACTCCAGCGAAACGGAAAGTCCGTCGATCTTCGGCTCCACCACATAGAGCGGATGCTCGAGCTGCTGGCGGACCTTCTGGTCAAATTCCCGCACCTCCTCAGAGGAAAAAACATCCTGAAGCGAGCCCATCTGCACCAGATGTTCCACCGGTGCAAAGCTGTTGGAGGCTCTGCCGCCGACCCGATGGGTGGGAGAATCGGGAGTCAGCAGCTCGGGGAACTGCTCCTCCAAGTCAATCAACCGGTGCATCAGCCGGTCAAACTCATAATCACTGATTGCCGGGTCATCCTTTTCATAATAAAGTTTGCTGTAATATTCAATCTGTTCCCGCAGCTGTTCTGCCTGCTGTTTTGCCTGCTGCAATTCCATCCTGTTTCAGTCCCCTTTATTTTCAATCTATCCACAAAAGCCGTTCTTCCAAAATGGACCAAACGGCGATATTGACCATAACGATTATAGCAATTTTTCCCGAATTTTTCAATTATAATCTTTGGCTTGCCTCTTCTCTTCCCGACAAGACCACCTGCGGCACCCTTCCTGCAATCAGCCGTTCCTCCAACAGGATGACCGTTTCCACCTTTGTCTGTACATCGGTGTGCCCAAGCATCGCCTGTGTTACGGCACTGACCCGCAGCTGCACCCGATAGACCGTCTGGTTGATGCCTGCGCTGAGCAGAGTCTGTTCAAAATCCAGACGCAGGTTGCCGGAGGGAGCAAGATAAAAAGGAAGCTGCGGACCGCGGGCATATAGCAGCGGCGAACCGGTCAGGCTGCCCAGTGCAACGGTGTACTTCCGCGCGCTCATCTGCTCGAGCTGCTGCACCAGCTCAACTGCCAGCTCCGAGCGCAGGCGGTTTGCTTCAACCACATCCAGCCCGATGGAAAGGATGTTGCCTTCCTCGTCGCGCTCCACCTTCACAAAGCTCCCCTTGCTTTTTTGAAGGCTCTCCTGCACCTGCCGCTCAATTTGCTCGGTCACCAGATTGGTCGCTTTAAGCCTTGCTGTCTGCCGCAGGATGGGAGTGATGCGCAAACCGATTGCGTGCAGCAGCAGAAAAAGCAGCAAGAAAACCAGCATCCAACAAATCATACGGTAATGGCGATCCCACCAGTTGTTTCCCAGATGGCGCAACTTGCCTTCCTCCCTTCGTCGCTTTCCTTTTATCCTATGCAGTTTGTTTGTGGTTGTAGCCTGTTTTTTCCCTGCCTTTTTTGCCGGACAAGCAAAACATCCCCGGAAAGCGGCAAAACCGTTTTTCGGGGATGTTTTTTGATTGATTTTCCTCTTACAGTTTTTTAACGAACAAAGCACGAATTGCGTTGAGGACTGCAATAATCATGACGCCGACGTCTGCAAAGATGGCAAGCCACATATTTGCCAGACCGACTGCGCCCAGCGCCAGACAAATCAGCTTGATGCCGATGGCGAAGATGATGTTCTCATAAACGATGCGCAGGCATTTTCTGGAAATCTTGATTGCCTTTGCAATCTTCTGCGGGTCGTCGTCCATCAGCACTACATCTGCCGCTTCAATCGCAGCATCCGAGCCCATCGCACCCATGGCAATACCGATGTCGGCGCGGGAGAGCACCGGTGCATCGTTGATGCCATCGCCCACAAATGCCAGTTTGGCTTTTGCCGGACGCTTTTCCAGCAGCTGCTCGACCTTGCTGACCTTGTCTGCCGGCAGCAGTTCGCTGTAATATTCGTCGATACCAAGTTCTCCTGCAACCTGCTGGGCAACTGCGCGCGCATCTCCGGTCAACATGACCGTCTTATCTACGCCTGCACGGTGCAGCGATTCGATTGCCTCTTTTGCGTGCGGTTTGACAATATCCGAAATGACGATGTGTCCTGCATATTTTCCGTCGATTGCCATGTGGATGATGGTGCCCACCTGATGACAGCTGATGTACTGGACGTTCAAGCGGTCCATCAGCTTGTCGTTGCCGGCTGCAATCTCCATACCATCCACTGTAGCGATAACGCCGTTGCCGCTGATTTCCTGCACATTGGTCACACGGCTGCGGTCCAGTTCCTTGCCGTATGCCCGCTGCAAGCTCTTGCTGATTGGATGAGAGGAAGCGCTTTCCGCAAGGGCAGCGTACTCGACCAGCTGGTCCTCGTGGATATTGCTGTGGTGGATTCCATTGACTTCAAAAACGCCCTGAGTCAAGGTACCTGTTTTATCAAACACAACGCATTTGGTCTGTGAAAGGGTTTCCAGATAGTTGGAGCCTTTGACCAGAACACCCTCCCTGCTGGCACCGCCGATTCCTGCAAAGAAACTCAGCGGGATACTGATGACCAGCGCACATGGACAGCTGATGACCAGGAAGGTCAGCGCACGATAAATCCACTGGCTCCACATAGGAGCTGCATCCATCACCAGCATACGGAATACCGGTGGCAGCACTGCCAGCGCCAGCGCACTGATACAGACAGCCGGTGTATACACACGGGCAAATTTGGAGATGAAGTCCTCCGAGCGGGACTTGCGGGAGCTTGCGTTCTCCACCAAATCCAGAATTTTGGAGACAGTGGATTCGCCAAACTCGCGGGTGGTCTGTATCTTGAGCAAGCCGCTCATATTGATGCAGCCGCTGATGATTTCGTCGCCCTGTTTGACCTCGCGCGGCAGGCTCTCGCCGGTCAGCGCACTGGTGTTCAGGTTAGAGCTGCCTTCCAGCACAATGCCGTCCAGCGGAACCTTTTCTCCCGGCTGTACGATGATGGTGCTGCCAATTTCCACCTCATCCGGGTCGACCTTTTCCAGCTTACCGTTCACCTCGATGTTGGCATAATCGGGACGAATGTCCATCAGCTCGCTGATATTGCGGCGGCTTTTGCCCACCGCATAGCTCTGGAACAGCTCGCCGATCTGATAAAACAGCATAACCGCAATTGCTTCGGTGTAATCTCCGCTCTGCTCATACAAAGCGACACCGATGGCACCGAGGGTTGCAACTGCCATCAAAAAGTTTTCATCGAACACCTGACGATTTTTGATGCCTTTTGCTGCTTTGATTAAAATATCATACCCAATCACCAGATAAGGCACCAGGTACAGCGCAAATCGCAGCAAACCGCTGACAGGCAGCACCGCCAGAAGAATCATCAGTGCTGCCGCAACAAGGATGCGAGTCAGCATCTTTTTCTGTTTTTTGGTCATGGTTATTTCTTCCCTTCGCGTATATTTTCTGTTATATGATTAAATATATATTTAATCGTTCATTTGTTCTTTTAAAAGCAGCATCCCTGTGCAAATCTTCTCACAACAGGGATGCGCTTATAAAAGCCTGCTTTTCTTTACAGGTAGATTTCGCAGTCGTCTTCGACCTTTTTGCAGTTCTTCAGCACCTGCTGCATCACTGCCTTGTGGTCGGCTCCTTCTTCAAATTCCACGTTCATCTTCTGGGTCATAAAGTTTACTACCGCATCTTTTACACCATCGGTTTTTTGGGCTGCCTGTTCCATTTTGTTTGCACAGTTTGCGCAGTCCACTTCGATTTTGTATGTTTTTTTCATAGTAAGTACCCCTCTTTCAAAAATGATCGGTTTTAATAATTAAACGTTTGTTTAACTGTTCATCTATATGATACTCATCTCTTCTCTCAAAGTCAAGGGATAAATGCACGATCCTTCTGTTTGGGACAAAAATATTTCCGTTCGGGCAAAGAACCTCTGTTTTGGATTTTATTTTCGGCAGATATGTGCTACAATACTTGCAAAAGGAGGTACAAAACCATGACATCCACACCCCTTCCCCACGACCACGGACAGCCGCCGGAACCCACGCTGGCTGCCATGCCCGATACAGAAAGCTTTCAGACGATTGCCGAGCTTCTCAAGCAGCTTGGCGACAGCAGCCGCATCCGTATCTTCTGGCTTTTGTGCCACTGCGAAGAATGTGTGATCAACCTTTCCGCTATGATGAAGATGAGCAGTCCTGCCATCTCCCACCACCTCAAGCAGCTGAAATCCAGCGGATTGATTGTCAGCCGCCGCAGCGGAAAAGAGGTTTATTACCGTGCAGCCGACACCCAACAGGCACAGCTGCTGCACCGCATGATTGAAACGCTGCTTCAAATCAACTGCCCTGACCCAACAATCGGGAGGTGAGTCATTTGAAAGGCGAATACCCGTCTTCTATCGAATCCGCTTTGGCAAATCTTTCGGAGGGTCAGATGAAGGTGCGCCTGTCCGACCCGGATGCTGGCAGCATCCTGCTTTCCAATCACTTTGACTGCCGGGTGCAGGGCAAAGGAGAGATGCAAATTCTCTCCCTCTTTCCCGGAGTGGAGCTTTGTTTTAACCGCTTTATCGGCAGCAGCGTGCAGTTTCGACATGACCCACGCGAAAATGTGCTGAAAATCAACCATTGCCACCTTGGTCGAGCCGGCTGGGAGATGCAGGAAGGACTGACCGTCTACCTTGGTCCCGGCGATCTTTCGCTGCACCCCATGTACTGCTGTGCTCATTCGCAGATGCGCCTGCCGCTGGGCTATTACGAAGGACTTTCTCTTTCGATTGACCTTTCTGTCTTTTGCAGCACCCAGGATAACTATCCTGCTATCCTCAAAGATGCCAATGTAGATATTCTACAGCTCTACCAGAGATTTTGTCCCGAGCAAAAGCCCGGCTGCATCGCTGCCTGTGAAGGGTTGGATCGCCTGTTTTCTCCGCTGTATGAGGTCCCCTCCCATCTGCTTATTCCCTACTGCAAGCTAAAGGCGATGGAGCTGCTGCTCTATTTAAGCTGCACCCAGCCGTGTACGGCAAACGGCGGTGAATGCTCCCGCGCTTATTCCACCCAGCAGACCGCTACCATCCGACAGATTCACGACCTGCTGGTCAACAATCTTCAGCAGCGGTTCACCATTGATGAGCTTTCCCGCAGATACCTGGTCAATACCTCCTTTCTGAAAGCCGCTTTTAAAACGGTGTACGGTCAGCCGATTGCCTCCTACATGAAGGAATACCGCATCAAAAAAGCGATGGAGCTGCTGCGCACCACCAATGACAGCATCGCTTCGATTGCAACCTGCGTTGGATATGAAACACAGGGAAAGTTCACCAAAGCCTTTAAGGATGTTGCCTTACAGCTGCCCACCGAATACCGCAAAATCCATCGGCATGACCGATAGACGCAAAAAGGGTGTAGACCATTTGTTTTGGTCTACACCCTTTTTATCCTTGTCCTGCCGGCTGCATCCCCATGCGGTCGTTGAGCAGGTCGATAAAGTGCTCCATCTGACTGCTCATCTCCTTGTCGCGGTGGTAAACCAGCTGCGTCCACATCTGCGCCTCCGGGCAGTCCACATCCAGTGCCACCAGCTGTCCGCTGCGCAGGTAATCCTGGACCACATACCCCGGCAGAAAAGATACCCCCATGTTGTGTAAAAGCATTCGGGTGATAATGTCGGTATTGCCGGTTTCCAGAAACGGATGAACTTCTAACCCGTTTTGAGCCACCATCTGCTCAAAGGCATATCGGTAGCTGATACCATGCTCAGTCAGCAAAAAAGGTTGTTCGACCAGCTCGTCCAACGGAATTTTTTTGCGGTCAGCTAAAGGTGAGGCTGCGCTTGCAACAAAGAAGATTTCCTCCTTGCGCTCACTGACCTTGACCCATTCAGGGAAGTCGATGCGCTTGTCCAAAAAGAACAGCAGGTCGATGTCGTTTTGACGAACCATGCAGAACAGCTCCTCCACCAGTCCTGTGCAGGTGCTGACCTCTACCTTTGGATACCGGCGGCTAAATTCAACGATAACCGGTGGCAGCACGCTGATCAGCAAGGACTCGGCTGTCCCGATGCGCAACGGACCGCTAATTTCTCCCTGTCCCATGGAAACTGTCTGCGCCCGACGCACCGCGTTGAGCACCTCCATAGCACGAGGCAGCAGCCGATCTCCCGCCTGTGTCAGACGGATGTGTTTCCCAATGCGCTCAAACAGACGGACGTTCAACTCCTCCTCCAGCTGCTTGATTTGCATAGTGACCGCTGATTGAGAGTAGCCCAGCTGTTCTGCCGCCTTTGAAAAGTTGTGCAACTGTGCAATTCGCACAAAAGTTGCCAGGTTTCTTATCTCCATGTTGACCCACCTATTCAAAAAATTGAATTAGATAATAAATATTCTGAATTTTACATAAATATTATCTCTATGTTACAATACTCCATAAAGAAAGTCAACCGTACGCAGCGGTATCCCATGTAAGGAGGAAGAGTATCATGGAACATAAGTTCAACACCCAAATCAATCAAAGCGGCAGATTGATGAAAGAATTTGTAGACACTGTTATTTCCTTTTACCAGAATATCAAACAACAGGATGTTTCCCGCATTATGGATGCACAGACGCTCTCCCGCTTGCAGCAGCAGGAGATTCCTGCACAGGGTCGTCCGATGGAAGAGGTATACCATCAACTGCTGGAGGACGTATACCCAAACGCCTCTTTGATGCAGCATCCACGCTGCTTTGCCTGCATTCCAAGCCCGGTTTCTCTTTTGTCCTGGATGGGCGACGTGATGACCAACGCCTTTGACCCACACGCAGGCTGCTGGCTTAACTCCTCCGGCACCAGCTGCATCGAGCAGCAGTTGATTCAGTGGATGGGCTCACTGGCAGGCTACCCGGAAGGTCGCAGCGGAATGTTTGTTTCCGGCGGCTCGATGGCAAACCTGACCGCACTGACAGCTGCTCGCGACAACCGTCTGCGAGAAGATGAATGGTCGCAGGGCGTTGCCTATGTATCCGACCAGACCCATTCCTCGGTTGCCAAAGGGCTGCATATCATCGGCTTCCGCGCTGACCAGGTCCGCAAAATTCCAACCGACTCCCAGTTCCGTATGGACATCGACGCGCTCAAACAGGCATTGAAGCAGGACATTGCCAACGGCAAAAAACCGTTTGCTGTCATTGCTACCGCCGGAACAACCAACACCGGCAGCATCGACCCTCTGCCGGAGATTGCCACAATCTGCCAGCAGCACCATCTTTGGATGCACGTCGACGGTGCTTTTGGCGCTTCTATCCTGTTGTCGGAAAAATGTCGTCCGCTTCTCAAGGGAATTGAGCAATCGGATTCGCTCAGCTGGGACGCTCACAAATGGCTGATGCAAACCTACGGATGCAGCGTTGTGCTGGTCCGCGACCAGTCCACCCTGCTGCACAGCTTTGCTACCCACCCGGAATACCTGCGTGATGCACAGGAGTGCAGCGATACCCCCAACTTTTGGGATCTGGGTCCCGAGCTGACCCGACCTGCACGCGGTGTCAAGCTGTGGCTGACCTTGCAGGCGATGGGCAGTGAAGCAGTCGGCGAGATGATTGACCACGGATGTGCGATGGCACGCCTTGCAGAAAAGGCACTGGTGACCTCAGGCAACTGGGAGATTGTTTCCCACGCACAACAGGGTATCGTCAACTTCCGCTACGCTCCTGCCGGCAGAAGCAAGGAGGAGCTTGACTGTCTGAACACCCGCATTGCACAGGAAATTACCGCAAGCGGATATGCGATGATTTTGACCACCGAGCTAAACGGCAACAAAGTGTTGCGGATGTGCACCCTCCATCCCGAAACGACCGAGGAGGACATCATCAGCACCATCAACCGCCTGTGCAACAGCCGCGCCATCGCACAGGAGCGCTATCAATTCCGTACTCCCCTTCAGCAGAAGGTATCCTAAGACATCCACATAAAAAAACACCCGATGCAAAAACCGACCTGCGACATTCTGTGCAGGTCGGTTTTTGCGTTTTAACCTTTTTAACATTTTCTCTGCATATCAGATCGTTCTTGGAAAACAGGAGGAAATAATTTGTAAAATTTCATAAATATTATTCTTTTATTGTTGAAAGTTTTATCTTATGTGCTATAATAAAACTAACAACAAGGGGGTGTCCTTATGAATAAAGACCAGAAATTTGTTATTACGATTGGCAGAGAACGCGGCAGCGGTGGTCGAATGGTGGGTAAGGAACTGGCACGGCGATTCCACATTCACTATTATGACCGGGAGATTTTAGCCTGCGCATCCAAGGAGCTGGATGTGGACGAAGCGTACCTTTCCAGCATCGACGAACGCTCGATGAATTTTATGCAGAATGTTTTTCCGATCGCTTACGGAGGCAGCGGCGCTGCTTTCAACTATGTCACCACCGAAGCTGAGCTGATCGGTGTACAAAGCAGACTGATCTGTGAATTTGCCAGCAGCCGAAGCTGTGTCATCGTTGGACGCTGTGCGGATTATCTGCTGCGCGACAACCCCAACTGCATCCGCATCTTCCTTTCTTCCGACATGGAGGACCGCATCGAACACATCTCGGAAATTTATGGCGTCAGCAAAGAGGATGCCAAAAAGAAAATCAAAAAGATGGACAAGGACCGCGAAAAATATTACCGCAGCGTCACCGGCATGGACTGGGCAGATGCCAGAAGCTATGACCTGTGTTTGAACACCTCGCTGATGGGAATTCAAAAGAGCTGCGACCTGGTGGAAGAAGCGGTACGCATCTTCTTAAAGGCGCGCGGAATCGACCCGCAAATCAGCGCTATTCAGGATTAACAACCGCAAAAAAGGGAGGCAAGCCGACGGCTTGCCTCCCTTTTATCGTTCTATCCAATTTTGAAATCAAATCCGGTCAGGTCAGTTCCACCCCACTCCACCAGTGCGAAGCCTTTGCGCGCAAAGCCTTGCAGCTGCTGCTTTGGCAAAGCGGAAAGCTGCTGGCGGTTGCTGCTGTCCACCCCGGTCATCAGCATCTGCACCCGCAGCACGCTGTCCGGCTGTGGGCTGACGGTCAATCTCGCCCGGTCGGTGTACTGCTCGGCTGCAAAATGAACAAAGCTCTCCTCATTGGCTTGCAGCTTGGGCAGCCAGTAGCTGATGAAATCATTCTGCTCCAGCTCGTTCAGTCCCAAACGGCTCAGACTTTGCTCCAAAAATGCCCTTGCATCCTCTGCCTTCACAAAGCTTCCGCTTTCCAGCCTCCAGCCGTCATCGGCTACGCCCTCCCAGAAGAGGTAACGGTAGCTTCTGCCCTGCTCATCGGTCAGTGTTCCGTCCGGCTGTGCGGTCACCGTCCAGCCGTCCTGCGGGTAGGTCGGGTAGGTTCTGGTCAGTTTTCCATCAAAATCCAGCTGTACGCGGACCTTTTGGGTCTGCTGCGGGTACAGATAGATGACCGGCTTGGCGGTATCCGGGTTCGGTTTTTCATCCTGCTGGATGACCGGCTCGCCGGTTTCCGGGTTCGATTTTCCTGCCTGCTGCCTGAGAATCTCGAACTGCGTTCTTTCGTTCAAGCGTTTGAGATTTTCTTTAGAAAGGGTGTACTCCAGCAGGAAATCCATATCCGAAGACCACAGCCGCAGCTTGTTTTTCAGCTGCTGCACCCGATACAGCAGCCCGTTTGCAAAGGTGATGCGGTATTCGGTGTCCGGTGTTTTCCACAGGGCGGTCTTCTTTTCTGACTCTTCCACCGGCAGGCTGCACAGCAGGTCCAGCAGCTCAATCTGAGCCAAATTGGTCAACGAAACCGGCTGCTCCCCGCTGCGCGCAACGGTCAGGGAAGTAACCCTGTCCGGGTTGATGATGGCAAGCCAAGTGGCAGATTTTTCCGGCGTTGCATCATAGGTCTTTTGCATCTGTGCCTTGAGCGCCCAGAGGTTCTCGTTTGGACAGAGGTAAATTTCCTCCGCGCCCTTTCCTGTCACCGTATAGGGAACCACCTTGATGCCCTTTTCATACAGCTGGTAGGACCATGTCGTGCTGTCGGAATGAGGCACCTTCACCACACGAATCCGCATTTCGGACACTCCGCTCAGCCGGTTGCCCAGCGCCGCTTCATCGCTGCCTTTGATGACATTCAGATTTTGCAGCCGCTCGAGCAGGAGATTTTTGTTCTCGGGCAGCTCCTCAAAGACGGCGTAGCGGCTGCCGTTGTCCAGCAGACAGATGCAGACATATTCTTCTGCCCAGGTGAATCTGCCGTAAGGGTCGATCTCCTGCATCCGCTTTTGCAGCTGCTGCTCCAAAGTCATTAGCCGGTCGTCAGCCGACCAAAATCGATAATTATTTCTGACTTTCTTTCCCCAACTGCTTGAGTTAAACTGATAGCGGTACTCGGTTTGGTCCCTCTCTGTCAGAATCAATTCGGATTTTGTGTTGCCATCCTTCCCCTGCTCCAGCTTCGTTTCCTTCGGCTGCGCCTGCTGCAAGGTTTTCAGCACCTGCTGAATCTTCTGCTCATCCTGCTCGATGAAGCCTCGCTCTTCTGCGGTATAGCGGAGCTTCTGCGCCTGTTTTGGCACCATCCAGCCGCTTTCTGCATACGCCGGCAGTCCGCACAGCATCAATGCACCTGCCAGCAGAGCTGCTATCCATCTTTTTGCTTTCATCTTCGTCCCTCCTGCCCTGTTGTTCACGAAAACGTATTTTGCTGTCGATTGCATCAGCGGGTCACGATGGGTTTCCCCTCTTCATCGAGCAGAGGAGTCAAACCGGAAGCGTTTCCGTCCCGATGGAACAGATACTGGACGCCTGTCTGCGTATCCACCCAAATCTCCATCACATCAAGCACACCCTGTTGATAAATCTTCTGAAAGCGTTCCATAATCTTTCCTCCTTACAATCACTTGGCTGTGGATGGACCGCACAAAAAGACACGGTCCCGTTACAAACATTCTACCACAAATGTGGTTTTCTGTCATCCGAAACCGTGTCTTTTCATCGTTTTGTCTAAAGAAAAAGAATTCAGCCTGTGCTATTTCACTAGTCGGTTGTGAGCCGCTCCAGCTCCGCCCGAACCAGCTCCAGGTTGCGGTCGCCAATCAGTGTGTAGTGCAGAATCACGCCGTCGCCGCCGTCCACCAGCAGGCTGCCTTTGCTCAAATCCACCTGCATGACCATGCCGCTGGAAAACTCGATGTCCATGTGGTATTCCGGCTTGTTGAACATCTTCTTTTCCTCGCGGACGCTGTCCTTGCTGACGTGCAGCTGCTGCAAAAATCCGAACAGCGTCTGCGCGTGGTCGCGAATCAGACCGACCTCTTTTTTGGATTTGCCTGCGTTGCTGGTCACAACCATGCTGTCCAGCGCGCCGTAGTCCATCCAGGCAAGGCTTGCCGGTGTGGAGGAAACCTGCGCACACAGCTGCTCCACCGTCTGATAGAAGCTGCTCAGGCTCTGCGGGTCACAGACATAGAAGGTCTGGCTGCTGGGCGAGCGGTAGGCAAGGATGCCTGTCTGATAAAATTCCATGGTGAACAGGGTGTCCTCCTCGTCCGAGAGGTTGACCATCGAAATGCCGTCTGCCGGACTGCCAGGGTGGATGCTGCCGGTCATCGTTTCGGTCACCTTCAGCTTGCCCAGCGCCTGCTGGAACTGCTGTTTGGCTCCGGCGATGTCCTGCACCTCCATGCTGCCCATATCCAAAGCCAGCACGCGGGAAGCCGCTTCAAACTGCTCGGCGCCAATCTCCAGCTGATTCTGCTCCTGCTCGACCCAGCCTTCCAGCAGGGTGCGCAGCGCCGCAATCGACTCGGTGGATTCATAGGTCGTTTCCCCGACGGAGAGGGTTGCCTTGCTGCCGGTGAGGTTGGATTCGTACAAATGCAGCTGTGCAGAGGAACCGTCGTCCAGCTGCAAGGCGAGGGTGGCTTCCCAGTTGGCAGACTGCACGCCCACCGACTGATGGATTTCCCTCAGCTTGAGCTTGCCGACCTCCTGCCACAGCTGTGCCAGCAGCTGCTGCTCCTTCATCTCCAGCCGGATGTCCTGCTCTGCCTTGACGGTGACCGAAGCGCTCTTTAAAGAAGCGGTGGTTTCAAAGTACTTTTCTTCCTCGTCCTCTTTCTCGTCCTTCTCATCCTCTTCTTCCTTCTGCTCCTGTTTGCCGTCCTCGGTTTTATCCAACGGTTTTTGCTGCGGCTTTTGCGTGTCGTCCGGCTTTTGCTGCGGCTCTTCCTGCTGTTCCACCTGCTGTGTTTCGGACTGCTCAGAGCTTCCCAGCTTTCCAAAATCTATATCCAGAATAAATTTCGCAAAGAGCGCAACCAGGGAAATCAAAATCAGGGTAGCGACCAATGTGGTAATTAAAAGAATCTTTTTTCCGTTCATGCCATTTCTCCTTTCAAAAAAGAAAATTTGCTTTTTTAGCGTACTACAATTTTTGTCAAGTGTCAATCTGCTATCGACATTTTCTTCCATTTCTATAAAAATTGGGTTATAATCATAGAAGATTGAACAGATTTTCTTTTTTAAAATTTTTTTGCAGAAAATTGAAGTGTCCCCTTTTGCCCGCGTCGTTTTATCAGTGTACAGGGAAACAAAACAAAATCCCGTGCAAATCCAGTAAACAGAAAGTTGGTGAATACTTTGCATGACTCAACGGGAATTTAGCCAGTTTGTAGCCCAATATGAAAAACTGGTATTCACCATCTGCTATCAGTTTGTAAAAGACTATCACGAAGCGCAGAACCTTTCGCAGGAAACCTTCCTTTCTGCTTACCGGCACATTGACAACTATCAGGGAGATAACTACAAGCCGTGGATTGCCCGCATTGCCACCAACAAAGCAAAGGATTATCTCAACAGCGCCTATTCCCGTCGGGTGACGCTGGCTTCGGATGAGGAAAGCTCGGTGGAAACGATTGCCTCCATCCGTCAGGATAACCCGTCCGAACAGCCGGACGAGGTGTACATCTCCAAGGAAAGCTCCGGCGCCATCGAGCAGATGATTCGCTCGCTTAAAGAACCCTACCGCGAGGTGTGCATCCTGCGCTTTCTGGAAGAAAAGGACACCCAGGAGATTGCGCAGCTGCTGGGCAGACCGAAAAAGACGGTGGAAACCCAGCTGTACCGCGCAAGAGCCATTCTGCAAAAACAAATCAAGGAGGTATACAGCTATGAAAAACCATGATGCGTCGTCCCTGCTGCCAAAACAACCCGAGCTTTTCACTGCGGACGGGCATCTGACCGACCAAGCCTTTTCGCTGCTGCTGTCCGAACAGCTCGACCAGCTGCAAAGTCTGGAGGTATCCGAGCATCTCTCCTTCTGCGACCAGTGTCTGGAGCGTTACACCTCCATCCTCTGCGGGGAAATCTCTCTGGACAGCAACGAAGCGGTCGAACCGGCACCGGCACAGCCAATCGTTTCACAGCCGGCAGCCGACCATTTGCTCGAACCGCCGCCTCAGCTACTGCCCTCGGTCATGCAGCAATTAGCGCACCGCACCCGCATCTTCTACCTGCACAAGTTCACCTCGCTTGCGGTCGCCGCCTCTTTGGCGCTGGTTTTCTGGACCGGAGGCATCTTCTCCAACGGCAGGCTGTCGGGAGCGGTCAACAGTCTGGTCAACGACCTGCACGTTTCCAGTCAGACCATTTTGGAGCATACGGGAAATATTTCGCAAAGCGTCAACGACTTCTTCAATTCCATTCAAAATCAACTGATAGAATGGAACCTTTCCTCCTTCGCACCCAGGCGATAGGAACCGATTTTCTTGATGGATGAAAGAAAATGAATCGCAGCGGCTAAACAGCCGAAGCCCTTTATGGATGGGTCAAATGCTCGAAAAGAGTTTCTTTATGGATGAATCACACAATGACTTTGATAAACCGCCGGTCAAATCCTTTTGATAAACCTGGTTTATCAAAATTCCCAAAGGCTTTGGGAAAAATCATTTGCCAAAGGAGTTTTTACTATGAGAAAAAGCAGAATCCTTACCTTTTTGTTTGCCCTCTGGCCTGGAGCCGGTCAGATGTATCTGGGATATATGAAGCGCGGACTTTCCTTGATGGGCGTCTTTTGCCTGCTGATTGCCGTCGCCGGATTTTTGAATCTGAGCATTTTGCTCTTCCTGCTGCCGGTCGTCTGGTTCTACGCCTTTTTTGACACCCTGAACCTGCGCTCGATGAGCTATGAATTTTTGCCGCAGGACGATTTCCTCTTCCATCTGGATTCGCTGTCCGGCGGCAAGGTGGTCAGCTTTTTCCGTCAGCGGCATCTGCTTGCCGGTATCCTGCTGATTGTGGTCGGCGTCTATATGCTGGCGGAGCTGCTGCTGCCCGCTGCCTTCCGTTACCTTAACATCGACCTCTACCCCATCTTCAACGCGCTGCCGACCATCCTCATCGCCGCTGCCATCATCTGGCTGGGCATCCGCCTGATTCGCAGCAGCGTTATGCACAAGGCAATCGAGGACGACTATCAGGAGTACCACGGAGATACCAAATAGCAGTAAATCCCATCCGGGACGCTTCTTGCCGCGTCAAGGGACGTCCCTTTTTTCTACCTTAAATTGCAGTAAGGAAGGTGCTTGTCATGTTAAATCAGAACAATTATTCTGAACAATCCGAATATAAAGAACAAAAAGAACAGTCCGCAAACGACTCATCCCCGCAGACCCAGCCGAAAAAAACACCCTCTGTCCGCCGCATCGGCACCTTTACCATGGGCATCACCCTTGTGCTTGTCGGCATTCTGCTGCTGGTGTTCCTCTTCCATCCATTCGACCCGACGCCGCTGCTCCGCTTTTCTCCGCTGCTGCTGGTGCTGTTAGGTGTGGAAATCCTCTTTCAATATTTTCACAACCACGGGCAAAACCTGCGCTACGACTTTTGGGGAACCTTCTTCTGCTGCTTCATCATCTTCTGCTCGCTGATTGCCTGTGCTGCCTATCCATTTGTGGAGTATGGGACCACCTACTGGCAGGTCGAGCAAAAAATCAGCAGTGAAGTTTATGACCAAATCTATGCCAAACTGCCCGACAGCGTTTCGCTGGAGTCGATGGATGTCGGCTGTGAACTGAACTACTCGGTGCACACAAAACCTACCGCCTCTGCCGAGCAGCTCAGCTCCGGTGATGAAATCTGGATGTACGCCCAGCTGACCGAGCAGCCTGACCTGGCACAATTTACCGCTCAGGTGCGCACCCTGCTGGACAGCATCGACTATGCAAGCTATCCAAACTTTTCTGCCAGCTTCTATGCACAATACCCACAGGGTGAGTTCCACCTGAACCTGAAGGACCGCACCGCCATGCGCCTTTCGACCGCAGAGCTGGAAAAGCTGGTCAAGGTGGAGGAAGAAACTGCCGATGACGAATATGCCCTATCGGAGCAATCGGAGCCGACGGCAATCGAAGTGACTGTTGGCAGCTCTCAATCGGCTTCGTAAAACCCATTCAGCCGGAGGAAACTCCGGCTTTTTTTCTGTAATCCTTCACAAAGCCCTTCTATTTCCAAATCGGTTGTGATATAATAGAGCAGTATGTATTATCGACATAATAGGAGTATGATTTTATGCAATTTATCGAAATCCTCAAAACCATCGTCCTGGGCATCATCCAGGGCATCACCGAATGGCTGCCTATCAGCAGCACCGGTCACATGATTTTGGCAGACACCTTTTTACAACTCAACCAGCCCAAAGACTTTATGGATATGTTCTTTGTGGTCATCCAGCTCGGCTCCATCCTGGCGGTGGTGGTTCTCTACTTCAACAAGCTCAATCCCTTTGCACCGTCCAAATCGCGCGCAGAGCGTTACTCCACCTTCCAGCTGTGGGCAAAGGTGCTGGTCGCTGTGCTGCCGGTCGGCGTCATCGGTCTGCTGGTCGACGATTGGGTCACCGAGCATTTTTACACCCCTGTCGTCATCGCCATCGCCCTCATCTTTTACGGCATCCTGTTCATCCTGCTGGAACGCCGCAACCGCACTGCAAAGCCGCGCATCCGCTCCTTTGAACAGCTGAGCTGGCGCACTGCGCTGTGCATCGGCTTCTTACAGCTGCTGGCAATCATCCCCGGCACCTCCCGCTCCGGCTCCACAATCCTGGGCGCGATGCTGCTTTCCTGCTCCCGATTTGTGGCAACCGAGTTCTCCTTCTTTATGGCGGTTCCGGTCATGTTTGGAGCCAGCGGCTATAAAATCCTCAAGTTTGTCCTCAAGACCGGTCTGGCTTCCATCACCGGCTTCCAGTGGGGACTCCTGCTGCTCGGCTCGGTGGTCTCCTTTGTGGTTTCGCTGTTTGCCATCAAGTTCCTGATGAACTACATCCGCAAGCACGACTTCACTGCCTTTGGCTGGTACCGCATTGTCTTAGGTGCCATCGTCCTGCTGTATTTTGGAATCTTTGCTTAAAAACCCAAAGCGTCTGCACAACTGTGCAGACGCTTTTTCATCTTTTAAAACCGGAAAATCAGCCACAGAACGGCATAGATGATCGGCTGATGCAGCAGGTAGACCCACAGACTGTTTTTCCCCAGCAGGGAAAGCGGTTTACTGTGCTGCTGGTAGAACGCCTGCGGCAGCGGCAGCCTTGCCAGAAACATTCCTGCCAAAAACAAAAACAGGTAGGGCAAGAGCGGAAAATAATCGGAGGAGAAAAAGCTGCTGTCAGGGAAGCCCAACGGGAACAAAAAGGAGGTGCTGTACAAGGCAGACGGCAGTTCGACTGAAAGAGCGCGGCTCAAGCCGATTCTGCCCGACGGCAACGAGTAGGTCAGCCAGAACAGAAACAGTCCTCCGGCAAGTCCTGCCCACGGTGAGATGCGCTCCAGCAGAGGTTTCAGCGGAATCGAAAGCAGTACGGCTGTCCCCAAAAAGTGCAGCAAACCAAACAGGATGCGCTGCTGTGGCAGGACAAGCACCGTCACCAGTGTAAAGAGCATCCCCAATCCCAGCAATTTAAGCCCGCGTTTCAGATTGTTCCTGGAATAGGCGCAGCACGCTCCCGAAACTAAAATGAACGCTCCGCAGATGCTCAACTGCCACCAGCCTGCCGCCTCCGAATAAAACCAGTTCATCCCCTTCAGGCG
>OGYZ01001584.1_pt1 | contig 17333 bp, 12 predicted proteins | sample 1576681 | NCBI WGS metagenome assembly OGYZ01 (sample SAMEA3541480, study PRJEB24748) | human gut metagenome | biome: human gut; feature: human-associated habitat; material: faeces | place: China | collected 2012 | reverse complement strand
AAGGCGAAGCCGATCACAGGCAGAACCCTGGCAGCCCAGGGCCGAAAGGCCCGGCAGCTGGCTCAACCCTCACGCCCGTAAGGGTGTGTCAACCTTCGGGAATACTGGAAAGCACCGCCCAGATCCCGGTCCCGATCCCAACCGCGCCGAAAGGCGCCTTCGAGAATGCAGTCAGCCCGCTGCCTGTGGCATAAAAAAACTCCACCGCCAGGGTGGAGTCTTTCTTATTCTGCTACAACCGATACGTGGACGGTGCTGGTCACCTGCTGGTGTACCCATACTTCCACATCATATTCGCCCAGGGTCTTGATGGGGCTCTTCAGGCGGATATTTTTCTTTTCCAGCTTGAATTTATACTGTTTTTCCAGGGCTTCGCTGATGTCCTTGCCGGTGACAGAGCCGAAAATTCTTCCGTCCTCACCGCACTGGACCTTGATGACCACTTTCACTTTTTTCAGCTGGGCTGCCATGATGACTGCCTCATCGGCGGCTACCTGGTCCTTGAATACCTTGGATTCCTGCCGCTGGGCTGCCGTATTGAGGTTGGCCTTGGTCCCTTCTACGCCCAGACCTTTGCGGATGAGCACATTGCGGCCGTAGCCGTCGGAGACTTCTACTACGTCTCCCTTTTTACCCATTTTTTTGACATCCTGTAAGAGTACGACTTTCATTCTTTTTCCTCCTTTATTTGTTTGCGGACCTGTGCAATAATCACTTTCTCCGCACTTTCTTTATTTCCCTCTTTCCCCAGCTGGGCGCCGGCAACGGTCAGGTGACCGCCGCCGCCCAGGGCTTCCATGACAACCTGTACATTGACAGAGCCGTCGGAGCGGGCGGAAAGACAGAGTCCCTTATCGGTATGGTAAAACAGGAAGCTGGCCCGGATTTCCTTGATGGTGACCAGGTAGTCTGCCACCTGGCCTGCCAGAATCTGGGCTTCTTCCACATGATCCGGGCAGGAGGCAATGGCAATGGTGCCGTCTACGAGCTGCATGCCTGCCAGGATTTCTGCCTTGCACTTAATGCTGCTGATATCTTCTTCAAAGAGGCGGTGTACCAGCTTCGTGTCAGCGCCGCAGCGGCGCAGGAAGCTGGCTGCGTCGAAGGTACGGACGCTGGTCTGTACGGCGAAGTTCTTGGTATCCACCACAATGCCTGCATAAAGGCAGGACGCTTCCAGTTCATTCATTTCCTCTTCGCCGCCGTAGTACTGCACCAGTTCGCTCACCAGTTCAGAAGCTGACGAAGCAGAAGGTTCCATATAGGTGAGAAGGGTGCCTGTAATCATGGAGCTGGCTCTCCGGTGGTGATCGATGACCACCTTTTTCTTGGCCTTTTTCAGCACTTCCGGCGCTGCAGCCAGTTCCGGCACATGGGTATCCACCACGATGACCACCGTTTTGTCTGTCACCATGCCTTTGGCCTGACTTTCGTCGATAAGAAGCCCTTCCGCCACGCCGCTTCCTTCGATGGCTTCCACCATTTTGCGGCAGGTATCCCTTTCTTTCGAAAGGACGATATGGGCTTCCTTATGGGAAGACCGGGCCAGATGGGAAACGCCTACAGCAGCGCCCAGGGCATCGAAGTCTTCGTGGGCATGGCCCATGATGAGCACCATATCGGCGCCGTCGATGATTTCCTTCAGCGCCTGGGCCACCACCCTCACCCTGACACGGGTGGAGCTGACAGCCGTAGGCGACTTTCCGCCAAAGGCCCTGACATCCTTGCCGATGCGGACAATGGCCTGGTCCCCGCCTCGGCCCAGAGCCAGGTCCAGAGATACCTGGGCTTCCTCGAACTGCCTTGCAAAGCTGTCTTCGCTCTGCACCACGCCGATGGACAGGGTGACAGGGATGCGGTTCACCGTATGGATTTCCCGGACCCTGTCGAGGATATCAAAATTTTCCTCCATCATGTCTGCCAGGGCCTTCTGGGAAATACAGGTCACAAAGTCGGTGGTGGAGTACTGTTTGATAAATCCGTCACGGCTGGAGAAATAGGAAAGTACCCTTTCCGTCACATCGGAGAGAAGGGCCGACTTTTCCATATCCGTCATATCCGCCGTCACTTCCGACACGTTATCGATGCGGATAATGCCGAATACCGGCCGGGCTTCGGTACATTCCTTCACCGCCACTTCCACATCGGTGCGGTCCATGAAGTAGAAAACCATGAAAGGCGACTGGGTGCCGCCGCCGATATCCACGTCGATAAATTTGTGAAATACCCGGAAGAACGTTCCCCCTGCATGGCAGTCAAACCAGCCGGTTTTACCCCATATTTTGGAAATCTTCTGCCCAGTCACCAGGTTCTGGAAGCGGACCCCTTCCTGGGCATCCTTCCCTATCCAGTTCTTAAATACATTATTGGCCCACACAAGCTCCTTTTTTTCATCCATCATGGCAATGCCCACAGGCAGATTCTTCACGGCATACACCGTGCCTGCCGATACGCCGGCGGACAAATCATCCAGGTACCGGGACAGTTTTTTCTCCTGATAGAAATCGCAGCGCTTGATGTACACGATGCAGCCTGCAATGATGATGAAAAGAAGAAGTCCCAGCTGCCAGTTCTGGGTAGAGAGCATAACCACTGCAATCAGCAGCAGCGCCAGCATAATACGGGATGTCTTTTTATATACCCAGATATCATTCAGCATTTTCTTCTTGTAACCTCGATTTCTGAAAACCGGTTCTATGGCGCCGGCTTTTGCCGGCCTACTCTAATCCTACTCGAAATAGGGAATGAATGCAAATGTATGTGTATGGACAGGCCTTCGATGGGGGGGTTCATTGGACACACCTTCGGTGTGAAGGTTCAAAAGGTTCATAGGGTTCAAAGGGTAGTGGTAGCGGCTCCGCCGCAGATTACAAAAAAGGGCGCCGCTGGCGCAGCTGGATAGAGGGTATATCTGCCGCAGGCAGATCATTCAGCAGACTGTTTACCAAGCCATACGATACAGAAAGCCAATCCCGTAACGCTGACTTTATAAGCATTGCCGCAGAGCGGCAATCCACCACCCTCGGCCCGAAGGGCCGTCAAACTTGCAAACCCTCCGGCCGCAGGCCGGTCCATCTTAAAAACCCTCACACCGAAGGTGTGTCCAAAGGCGTCAGCCGCCACCGCCACCCTCTAAACCCTTTGAACCTTCTGAACCTTTTGAACCCGGGCCACAGAGTGGCCCATACAGCCGCCGCTCCTGTCTTTACTGGTAATTCCGCTTCTTCCTGTAACTGGCAGCCATGTCCGCAATGCCCAGGAACACCGCAAACATCTGGATGACACCGATGAAAGCAGAAAGGATCATAATGAACAGCCGGAGCGGTTTCATGAAGGGATAGCGGTGAGGCATCCACCAGAGCACCGACAGCCCCTGGAGCCAGAAAATGGAAACGCAGAGAGTGCCCAGATTGTAAGCCACATAGGACACCTGCTCCTGATCCTTGAAGAAATACTGGGCTGCCAGCACCAGAAGGTAAAGAGCCAGGGTGGCCCTTGGAAATTCCCACCGTTCAAAAGGAGGAAGATGGGGAATATCGGTAATGCCCATTTTCTTAAACACATGAGACCCCAGAGCCATGGAAGCCCAGGAGTAGAAAAAAGAAACAGCCACCAGCGTATAGGGCACCGATTTTTCCATGGCATCCATGAGGAACTCCACCTTTTCCTTCGCCTGGTCCAGAGCCTCGCCGCTGTAGAAGGAAGGCAGCGTTTCCAGCATGCTGTCCCTGATCTGGGAAAGGCCTTCGCTGCCGAAAATCAGGCTGGGAAGCCCCAGAAGATAGAGGGTGGCAATACCTTCTGCCACCAGAGCCAGAAGCACCACCACGGCGCCAGCAATCAGCGTCTTCGCCGCCGACACTTTAAACCGGTAGCATATACCCATGGTGACCCCCAGAAGGCCGAAGATGGCGCACACAAAGGCGGCGGACACCACGCCGAAAAAGGTGGAGTCCAGCACCAGCACGCCGGTGGTTACCACAATGGACCATTTCACGCCTTCCTTCATGCCCAGATAGGCAATAGGAAGGGGAATCAGAAGAAAAACTACCGTAGAAAGAAGGGGCATGTAAAACCCCAGAAGGGAAAGCACCACCACCAGTGCCGTACACATACCGGCCAGCACAATGGCGTGATTGTCTCCGGAAATCCGATCGTTCATATAAAACTCCTTCATAAATATGATGATATAGATATTATATTTTACCACATTTCGATAAGTTCATGCAGAACCCCCAAGCCCCGGGCTTGGGGAGCCTCCTCTTCTCCTGAAGCAAAGGGGATGGAAAAGCGGCAGGGCCTTAGGGAAGCACTGATTAATTCGCAGAATCGAATTTCATATGTATTTTTATCCAATGCTGCGTCATAAGCCTCCTTAAATAGCTCGCTATTCGCGTCGACTTATTCCTTGCATTGAATAAAAATGCAAGAATGAAATCCGATAACGATTTAATCAGCGCTTCCTTAGAAAAGGATGCTCCATATGTCCCGTTCCCACTAAAAAAGACGCCGGAAAGGCGTCCTTTGACGATTCGACAGGCGCAGCGCAGGCCCCTCTTTTCCCCATGTCCCTTCTTTCGCAGCATAGCTGCTACGGATTGGATTTCTTCTGCCCTTTTCTTTCCATGCCCGCTCAGGGAATCCTGTAAAATCCCGATTCTTTCTCCGCCGCTGCCTTCTTCACTTATCTCTGGAAGTCTGTTTTGTCCTTTTCCTCCGCTATCTTTGTATCGGCCGGTTTCTTCTTCTCTTTTCTTCCGATTTCCTCATCGGTATAGGAAATGGGAAGCAGCTGTGCTTCCTCAGCAGCGCAGGTAAAATGATGTTCGCTCCAGTCTCCCAGTCCTGTGAGCAGCAGAACAAGGAGCAGTATGATTTTCGTTTTCATGTCATCTTCCTCTCCTTTCAGATGTCTTGTCATAAGGCTTTATGAAACAGGGAAACCCAAAGGCAGCAGGCCGCCATCGGTGCCCCTATCCGCCCTATCAGGATGGAAAGCTGCCGTCATGGATTACCTGTCTGCCAGCGCTTCCTTACAGAAACGGAGAAATGCCTTCACCGCCGGCGTGCGGGGTACATTCCTCTTCCAGGCAATGGCAGTCTGGATGCGGCGCTCCGGATATAAAGGAATAAACTTCAGTTTCTTCTCGTCATACATGGGCACGGCCCCTTCGGTAGTCACGGCGCAGAAGCCTGATGCTTCCACAAAAAGTCCTGCATTGCCGCCCAGATTCTCTGTCACCGGAACGGTCATACTCTGGAACTCCTCCCCCAGCCAGCTGATGATTTCCTTTTTCAGCTTTTTTCTGCTGGGAAGAATCAGTGCCCGCCCGTGAAGATCAGAAGGCTGGATATGGTCTTTGGATGCGAGCACATCATCTGTCCGCAGGTAGACTCCCCACCGGGCATCCGGCCCCACAGGTATATAATCAAAGGCTTCTGTATCAAAAGGACAGACCAGAATGGCCGCATCAATCAGGCCATGATTCATCCGTTCATCAATTTCATCGGTAGTCCCGGTGAAATAGTTGAACCGGACAAAGGGATGCTGTTTTTGAAATGCAAAAATGAGAGAGGCAAAACGCTCCGTCACCATCAGCTCTCCGCCGCCCACCATGATGCAGTCTCTCAGCTTTTTTTCGCTGGAAGAAAGTTCTTCTTCCGTCTTTTCCATGAGTTCCATCATTTCCTCCGCCCTTCTCCGAAGAAGATGACCCTCCTCTGTCAGAACGAGCCGGCGGTTTCCCCTTTCAAAAAGGTGAACGCCCGTCTCTTCTTCCAGTTCTGCGATCTGCCTTGACAGGGTGGGCTGGGTGATGTGGAGGCTTTGGGCCGCTTTGGTCATACTTCCCAGCCGGGCTGTCATCAGAAAATATTTCAATACGCGAAATTCCATTTTCTATATCTCTCCTTTTATGATGTACCCAAAGCCGGTCTGCCGCTTCTCCATGCTTCGTTAATCACGGCCGCCATGTCCTGCTTGGCCCGCCAAGTCGCCATGCAGGCCGTCTAATGCCAGGGACGGAGGCATGACCTCCATTCCCTCAAAAGGGGCCGCCGTATCAATATGCTTCCTGGTTCTGATAAAATCATTCACCCTGCGGAAAGAGGCCTGCCAGTTCTCCGCCGTAGGTTCCTGAAAGGCTCTGGCAATGGAGGCGGGATTGATGGGAGGCAGCGTGAGAAATACAGGAGTTATGCCGTGGGCATAGCTCATCATTTCCAGCGTTTCCAGGTCATGAATCACCTCTTCCGCCGGAACGCCGGCGCGAAGGCTGTTGGTTCCTCCCATGATAAGCACCGTACGCAGATGAAAGGGGACTACATCCTTTTCAAACCGCTCCACCATCATGGCACTGGTGTCGCCGCTTTGAGACAGATTCACCACCGGAAAAGACAGATAGGATTCATAGCTGTAGACCCTGTCCGCCGGGCTGAAGGACAGGTGGCCTCCGCCATGGCTGATACTGTCACCAAAGACTCCCACTGTCCAGCCATGTACATCCAGTGTCCTTTTCTGGGGAAGGCTCCAGATACCTACCGGATGCCCCTCCCGATCCAGTCCCCGCACCCTCCAGTAATACGTTCCTTTCCTGGGTGCCGGATCATAGAGATCAGTGAGCGTAGTAACCCCTGCATAAACGCGATACCGGGAAGGGGCATATCCATCTTCATTTTCCGGATACCGGCTGGTCACTTCTACTTCGTAGGAATCTGCTCCAGGAATGCCGATGTAGGAATATACGGGATACAGAAGAGCTGCTCCCTTCTCCCCTTCGTCATAGGGACGGGGAAGCGGCGCATAGCGATGAATGGGGACCAGGGACCCTTCCAGCCGGCGAGGCGCTGAAAAAGGCCCTGCCGGATTCCCGTCCAAATCAAAGGGCCTCACCCTCCAGTACAGATGATCCTTTGTCTCTGCCTTCAAGGGAAGCGCCGAAGAAGAAATCATAGATGCCCGGCACATACACCTTCGGCACATGGTACACCGCCTTTCCGGAAGGCTGCTCCTCATCCCAGGCCCCCTCTTCTTCTGCAATTTCCAGCTCATAACCGACGGCATCGACATTTTCATCCCAGGAAAGAAAATACATATCCCCTTCCTTGATTCCGGAATTTTCTTCCTGGTGATACACCGATGCATGGAGCTCCCGGGAATGTCCATAGTAAAAAGGAACTTTCTCTGCATTCATAACCATTGGAAGAGCTGCCAGCAGCAGTCCGGCAATCAAACAAATTCCTATCCTCTTCATGGCAGATTCCTCCTTTGTCTCTTTCTTCCTATGCCATCCAGAGGGGGTCTCTTTCGTCCCTCTCATCCTTTCTGCCCATATTCTAATATAGAAAGATTTAAATATCCAATAGTTATAGGCAATGTTCTCCTATGCCTTGTAAGCATGGGATGCCCCCCTGTTTCTGATAAGAGCGTTCTGTTATCAGGCCATTGAATCCTTAGACCCAAAGGCCCGATGATCTTTACCACAGGGCTTCGCCTCTCCATAAAATATTTCCCACTCCCCCTTCCCCCTTGTGCTATAATATGAGAAGCGACTATGGAACGGCTTTTTTATTTTTTACATACATAATATTTACCATTATTTTTCTGCTTATTTCAAAAACATAGGCACCAAACAATTGAATAGGAGGATTTGAATCTTGGCAAAAGCTAGATTACAGATTATTCCCCTGGGAGGTCTGGGGGAAATCGGAAAGAACATGACTGTCTTCCGTTACGGCGACGAAATTATCGTAATTGATGCAGGCATGGCCTTTCCGGAAGAAGATATGCTGGGAATTGATATTGTCATTCCCGATTTCAGTTATTTAATCGAAAACAAGGATAAGATCAAAGCCATTCTGATTACCCATGGTCACGAAGATCACATCGGCTCTCTGTCTTATCTTTTAAGGGATGTATCGGCGCCGGTCTATGCCACCCGCCTCACCTGCGGCCTCATTGAAGGCAAGCTGAAGGAAGCCCATATTTCCAATTATGATTTACACGTAGTCAAATCTGGAGATGAATTCAAAGCCGGTTCGTTTAAATTCGGATTTTTCCATGTCTGCCATTCCATTCCTGATTCCTGCGGCATTTACCTGCGTACCCCCATCGGCACCATCGTCCACACCGGCGATTTCAAGTTCGATCACTCCCCGGTAGACGGCGAACAGACCGATATGTACAAACTGGCCGAACTGGGCCATCGGGGCGTGCTGGTGCTCTGCGCCGACTCCACCAATGCCCAGAACCCCGGCTACACACCGTCGGAAGCCGTGGTCACCCGTTCTCTCATGGAAGCCTACGGCGAAGCAAGGGGCCGTATCATTCTGGCCACCTTCGCATCCAACGTATCCCGTATCCAGATGGCTGTGGACGCCGCCGTCCATTACAAGCGCAAAGTCTGCGTCTTCGGCCGCTCCATGGTGAATGTAGTGAATATCGCTCTGGAAATGGGCTATCTCACAGCGCCGGAAGGCACCTTCATCGAGCCGGAAGAAATCAACCGGTACCGGGATGACCGTCTCTGCATTCTCACCACCGGCAGCCAGGGCGAACCTATGGCAGGGCTGTCCCGCATGGCTGACGGCAGCCACCGGCAGGTCACCATTCATGCCGGCGATACGGTCATTATCTCCGCTTCCCCGATTCCCGGCAATGAAACAAGCGTAGGCCGCACCATCGACAGCCTGATGAAACTGGGTGCCCATGTGGTAACCAGTGCCACCACCAGGGTCCATGTATCAGGCCACGGCTCCCAGGAAGATCTGAAAACCATGCTTTCCCTGGTACACCCGAAATTCTTCATCCCTGTGCACGGCGAATACCGCATGCTCTGCAGCCATGCGGAACTGGCTGAAAGCCTGGGGGTCAAGAAGCAGAACATCCTCATCGGCGAAAACGGCTCTGTTTTCGAATTCACCAACCGCAGCGCCAAGATCAACGGCAAAGTACAGGCAGGCCCTGTATTCGTTGACGGCCTGGGCGTAGGGGATGTAGGAAATATCGTCATCCGCGACCGCCAGCAGCTGGCCCAGGACGGCGTGGTCATCGTAGTCATTGCACTGGAAAAAGGAAGCAACCAGGTCCTGGCAGGCCCGGATATCGTTTCCCGCGGTTTCGTCTATGTACGGGACAGCGAAGCCCTGCTCACGGAAGCCCGGGAACGCATCGAGTCCGTACTGGACCGCTGCGAAGCCGGCAACGTGACCGAATGGAATGCCATCAAAACCCAGATCCGCGATACCCTGGGCAAATATTTCTACGACCGCACCAAACGGCGCCCCATGATTCTTCCCATTATCCAGGAAGTGAAATAATCATCACCAATCCCCGCCCTGCCATGGGCGGGGATTTTTGTAACAAACCCTTTCCTGCCGGCATGCTCCGCCATGGTGCCGCGCCGGACAGGAAACCTATTGAATTCCCAAGGAGCCCTGCCATGATTACCATTTTCCCTACCTTCTTTCCCTCCTTTGCCTGTAAGGCGGACAAATGCCGCCACACCTGCTGCCAGAAATGGGAAATCAATATTGATGAAGACACTGCCTGCAAATACAGACATACCCCCGGTCCTCTGGGCGATGAACTCCGTGCATGGATAACCACCGGCGACGAAGGCAGCGCCTGCTTCCGGCTGAACGATCAGGGATACTGCCATTTTCTGAATGAAAAAGGGCTCTGCCGGCTCATTCTGGAAATGGGACCTTCCAGCCTCTGCCAGATCTGCCGGGACCATCCCCGGTTCTACAAGTTTACCTATGACAGCCAAAGGGAGGAAGACATAACCCTTGCCGGTACAGGGCTGGCCTGCGAAAAAACGGTGGAACAGCTTCTGGCGGAAGAAGGAGAAATGGTTTTTGCGGTGAAGGGAGAAAAAGGACTCCTTTCCTTTGAAGACCTGCTGAGCCGCCTCTCCCTCTCCCTGCCCCGCCGCCTTCTTCATGTCCATCCTTCTTTTTCAAAAGACCAGGTGCACCAGGTGCTGCAGCTTTTGGAGGAGACAAATCCCATTGACCGGGAGTGGACAGAGTCCCTTTCCTTCATGAAGGAACATGAAGAAGAACTGGGCCGGAAAGCAGAACTTCTCGCCGAAAGCCTGCCGCCCCATTTCCTTACCAACCTGTACTGGTACATTTTCTACCGCCAGCTGGATGAATGCGAGGCCTACGACATAGAAGATGCCGCCCGCTACAGCAGTGAAAGCGTAACTTTCATCCTGCTGGAATATGCCAGAACAGGAAACCTCATCCGCTCTGTCACCCGATGGTCTGAACAGGTGGAATATGATACGGAAAATGTGTACATTCTTCTGGACAGCATTTGGACACACCTTCGGTGTGAGGGTTCATAGGGCTCAAAAGGGAAGGTTCTTAAGATTGACCAGCCCTAAGGCCGGAGGGTTCTTAAGTTTGACGGGGCCTTTGGCCCCGAGGGTTGTGGTATCGCCCTAACGGGCGATGAGTTTTATAATGCCGCCTTCGGCGGTCACGTTCACATCGAGTATCATAATCATTCTTACCCTCGTACATCCCTTCGCCACTTCGTGGCCCTCTTCCCCTAAAGGGGACGCAAGAACGTTACGGGATTGGCTGTCTGTGTCATATGTGACACAATATCCAGTGCCACCTATTTTCTCGTTTCCCCTTGAGGTGGCAAGGGAACTGGATTCATAGGGGAGAAAAGCGACCCGCGAATCCAGTGACACGCTTCCCTGTGGGTGAACGCCTCGAAGAGGCAAAGGGTGTACAAGGCAGTGCACCGATTTGACACCTCATCGCTATCCTGACCGCCAATCAGCGGCCTGTGTCATTTTTGTTTCTTACCCTTGGACACACTTTTGGTGTGAGGGTTCATAGGGTTCAAAAGGGAAGGTTCTTAAGATTGACCGGCCCTAAGGCCGGAGGGTTCTTAAGTTTGACGGACCTTTGGCCCGAGGGTTGTGGTGGCGGCTTCGCCGCAGATTTAAAAAAAGGATAGAAAAAAGACTGTGAAAAATGATTTACATGTTTCACAGTCTTTTTTGCTGCCTTTTTCAGGTCAAGCAGATTCTTTTATTCTCCCATTTCCTGGAGTACATGGGCGCAGCGGGCGCAGACATGGGGATGAGCGGCATCACTTCCCACATCGGGGGTCCGTTTCCAGCAGCGTTCGCATTTTTCCAGGGTGCATACGGCTACGGAGCACTTCACGGTGCCTTCTTCATTGGAAGATGCGCCTTCCGGTGCTTTTTCAGTGCCTTCTTCAATCTTTGCCTGGGATACGAGGCAGAAGTCGGCCAGTTCTTTTTCCATGTCCTTCAGCACCTGGAATTCTTCGCCGTCGGCGTAGACGGTGACTTCAGCGTCCAGCGGATGGCCGATGGTCTTGGCCTGTCTGGCTTCTTCCAGCGCTTTGGTGACTACGCTTCTGACAGCCAGCCGTTTCTTCCACTTTTCGTCCAGTGCTTCATCCAGATATTTCTCATTGGCTTTCGGCATGTCTGCCATATGGACGGACCATTCTCTTTCTTCCTTATTCGGGAGAGCCTGCCATACTTCTTCGGAGGTGAAGCAGAGAACCGGTGCCACCAAACGTACCAGGGTGGTAAGGATTTCATACATGGCGGTCTGGGCGCTTCTTCTCAGTTTGCCGTCCGCCTTTTCGGTGTAGAGGCGGTCTTTCAGGATATCCAGATAAATGGAGGACAGGTCGACGGTGCAGAAATTGTGCACTGCATGGTACATCACATGGAACTGGTAGTCGTCATAGGCTTTGAGAACCGTTTCCTTCACCTGTTCCAGGCGGAGCAGTGCCCAGCGGTCCAGTTCTTCCATATCTTCATAGGCTACGCTGTCTTTCTTCGGATCGAAGTCATAGAGGTTGCCCAGGAGGTAGCGGAAGGTATTTCTGATTTTCCGGTATACGTCGCTCATGGCCTTGATGATCTTGTCGGAGAGGCGTACATCGCCCTGGTAGTCCACGGAGGAAATCCAGAGGCGCATCACGTCGGCACCGTACTTGTTGATCACATCCTGGGGAGCTACTACGTTGCCAACAGATTTACTCATCTTGCGGCCTTCGCCGTCCATGGTGAAGCCGTGGGTGAGGACTGCCTTGTAGGGGGCATAGCCGTTGACGGCAACGGAGCAGAGGAGGGAGGAGTGGAACCAGCCGCGGTGCTGGTCGGAGCCTTCCAGATAGAGGTCGCAGGGATATTTCACGCCTTCCCATTCCTTGTGGGGATAGCGGAGGACGCCGTTCCAGGTGGAACCGGAATCAAACCATACGTCCATAATGTCCTTTTCCTTGTGGAAATGGGTGCCGCCGCAGTGGGGGCATTTGAAACCTTCCGGCAGCAGTTCTTCTGCGCTGTGGGCCCACCATGCATCGGTGCCTTCTTTTTCCACGATTTCTTCCACTTTCTTCATGGTTTCCGGTGTGATCACCCATTTGCCGCAGTCATCGCAGTAGAAAGCAGGAATCGGCACGCCCCAGGAACGCTGACGGGAAATGCACCAGTCCTGACGGTCGCGAATCATGTTGTACAGACGGTCATGGCCCCAGGAAGGAATGAAACGGGTGTCGTCTACGGCTTTCAGTGCTTTGTCTCTGAAATCATTGATGGATGCAAACCACTGTTCCGTAGCTCTGTAGATAATGGGGTTCTTGCAGCGCCAGCAGTGTGCATACTGATGGTGGATGGATTTCTTGCCCAGCAGCATGCCTGCATGAGCGAGAGCGGAAATGACAGGGCCTTCTGCTTCCCAGATGGTCTTGCCTTCCAGGCCCAGACCGGCTTCCGCGGTCATATGGCCCTTTTCATCCACCGGGCAGATGATGGGCAGATCCAGCTTGCCCTTATTTCTGTAGTCCTGGCACACTTCAAAGTCGTCGACACCATGTCCCGGAGCGGTATGAACGCAGCCGGTGCCGGCATCCAGGGTGACATGGTTGCCTTCCAGCACATAAGCCAGACGGTCCAGCAGGGGATGATGGAAGGTGGCCAGTTCCCATTCAGCGCCGGTCATTTCACGGCCCACAAATTCATAATCTTCTACCTTGCATTCTTCCAGCGCCTTCGGTGCCAGTTCCTTGTTCATGAGGTAGTATTCATCGGCTGCCTTGTTATGTACCCATACATAGGTGAACTTCGGGTTCACGCAGATGGCTTCATTGGCAGGAATGGTCCAGGGAGTGGTGGTCCAGATGACGGCAAAGAGCTTGTCCTTCGGCACGCCTTCGGGAGCGAGACCCTTCAGGTCTACTGCCGGGAATTTGACATAAATGGAAGGAGACTTTCTGTCTTTATATTCGATTTCTGCTTCGGCCAGAGCGGTTTCGCAGTGGGGGCACCAGTATACAGCCTTCTTGCCTTTGTAAATGTAGCCCTTGTTAGCCATTTCACCAAAAACTTCCAGTTCCTTGGCTTCCAGATGGGGATCAAAGGTGACATAAGGATTGGCAAAATCGCCCACCACGCCCATGCGGATGAAATCGGCCTTCTGGATGGCAATCCATTTCTTGGCATAGGCCAGGCATTTTCTGCGAAGTTCCAGAGGAGTCATGTTGGCCCGGTCTTCGCCGGAATCCTTCAGTACCGCATATTCGATAGGAAGTCCGTGGGTATCCCAGCCGGGGATATAGTTGACTTCATAGCCGGCCATATGCTTGTAGCGGACAATGATATCCTTCAGTGTCTTGTTCAGTGCATGGCCGATATGAATCTTGCCATTGGCATAAGGAGGTCCATCATGAAGAACAAAGGTCGGTGCGCCGTCCTTTCTTCTCTTTTCCTGTCTGGCATGATAGAGGTCATGTTCCTGCCAGAAATCCACAAAGCCCGGTTCCTTCTTCGGCAGATTGCCGCGCATGGGGAAATCCGTCTGCGGCAGATGTAAAGTCTTGCTGTAATCCATTTCAATTCCTCCTATGGAAATCAGAAATTTCCAAAATAAAAAATTCCCGCCCGCAAGGGGCGAGAATTCATTTCCCGTGGTACCACCCTCATGACCTTCCGGCCACTTGGTACAGTTAACGATGTCCCGTCAGGGCTTTTCTTCCCTGAAGCTCCGAAGTGATCCTCCCGCAGGCTGAACGCTCCCTTTCACCAGACGGAAGCTCTCTTTGGAATCAATCCATGCGAAACGTCTTCATCCACGCTTGTCAGTATTTTTATATTTTACTTATCATAAAGCCATAAGTCAAGGGGATTTTAAAAAAGACGCGCCTTTGGCGCGAGGGTTGACGGGGCTGCGCCCCGAGGGTTGTGGCCGCCTGTCGGCGGCGGGTTGTGGAAAAGGGTTGAGGAAAAGGGTTCTTAAGATGGACCGGCCTAACGGCCGGAGGGTTCGTAAGTTTGACGGCCCTTCGGGCCAAGGGTTGTGGTATCGCCCGCAGGGCGATGAGTATAAAGTCAGCGTTACGGAATTGGCTTTCTATGTCATATGGCATGATAAGCATTCTGCTGACTGGCTCGCTACGCTCACCACCAAAGGGGGAAACTGCGGAATGGTACATGAAATATATGACTCTCTGTTTTTCCTCCCATACTTCTCGTTTCCCCTTGAGGGGGAACGCCTCGAAGAGGCAAAGGGTGTACAAGGCAGAGCACCGATAGGATACTCCATCGCGGTCCTGACCGCCAATCGGCGGCCCCCTGAGCGAAGCGATGCAACCTTTCTACACAACCCTTGGCATCCATCGGGCCAGAAGCCCGATGGATGCCATAGGCCCCTCTGCGCCGCAGGCGCAGGCCCCTACGGGAATACTGGAAAGCACCGCTCAAATCTCAAAATTTCAAAGTTTCAAAGGAGAACATCATGGAAAAGACCTTATCCATCAACAAAGGACGAACCACTGTCACGGACTGCTGCGAAACAGCCCTTCTGGCCGTGCTCATTGCCGTGAGCGGCACCTTCCGCATTCCCGGCATTGTGCCGGGCACGGAGTTCCAGCTGTCGGCGCCCATTGCTGTGGCTATCTGCGGTGTCTTCGGATTTAAGAAATATATCATCGCCGGCATTCTGGCTTCCCTTATGGGCCTTTCCCTCGGCACCTGCACCATTCTGAATGTGGCCATCCAGATGTCCTTCCGTCTGGGGGTGGGTGCCTTCTGGCTTCTTTCGGGATCTAACAAACTTTTCTACATCTTTTCCGGTCCCTTTGGCACCGCTCTGGCCCGGGTGGTGATGTACTTCCTTCTGGGCAAGGGCCTCACCCTCATGCTCATAGCTGCCGCACCCGGCATGGCCTTCACCGCCGCCACAGCTTGGGCCTTCGGAAAAATCTTCACCCGCTGCCGGAAAGCGGTGAGGACTATATAAAGCTTTTCTATCATAGATTTCCCCAAATCTGCCTTTTCCCCGGGGAATGTCCTGTAGTGACATTCCCCCTTTTTTCATGTTACAATGATTTTATCCATTGAAAATCATCTATAAAATATAAGGAGGCCCCTATGGCAGACCCCAAAATCATTTATCTCACCAAAAGCGTCCATGACCTGGTGAAGGAATATCCGGAACTGATTCCCCTTATGAAGGAGCTGGGATTTACCCGCATTACCGAGAAAACGGCTCTCAACACCCTGGGCCGTTTCATGACCATTCCCAAAGGAGCCATGATGATGCACATTGACATGGGGAAGGTGATTTCCACCCTCCTGGCCCACGGTTTTACCCTGGGCGGTTCCTTCGCCCAGGCGCCGGAGGAGAAAGCATCTCCTTCCGAGAAAACTGCACCGGATGAAAGAACCGCCAGAATCACCGAATATATCCGCCGCCTTTCCGCCGGAGAGGATCTGGAAAAGGTGCGGGCAGACTTTGTAAAGCACTTCAAAGACGTGGACCCCGGCGAAATCGCCCTGGCAGAACAGTCCCTTCTGAAAGGCGGCGTCCCCCTCCGGGATGTGCAGCGGCTCTGCGACGTCCACTCCGCCCTCTTCCACGGCACCACCAGAGCGGAAAAAATTGCTGCTGCCGAAGCCAAAGTGCAGGAATCCCTGGGCCGCCGCTCCCCTGCCGCCCTGGAACGAAAAGACGGCGCCGACGGCCTTTACGAAGCCCTCCGCTCCATTCCGGGACATCCCCTGTCCATCCTTTCCCTGGAAAACGAAGCCCTCGGCAGTCACTTGGAAAAAGTTCGGAAAGCGATGGAAACAGGAGACAATCTGATGGAAGAACTGGCAGCGCTCCGCCGGATTTCCTTCCATTACAACAAAAAGAACGTCCTTTACCCCATCCTGAAGATGAACTACGGCTTCTCCGGCCCCTCGGACGTCATGTGGAGCGTGGACGATGAAATCAGGGACACCCTGAAAAATCTGGAAAAGCGGGGCCTTGCCAGCCCCGCTGTCCGTAAAACGCCCCAGTGGCAGGAACGTCTCTCCTCTGCCCTCACCAGAGCTGAAGAAATGATTTACAAGGAAAATAACATTCTCTTCCCCCTCTGCGCCAAGAATTTCAAGGAAGAAGAATGGAAAAGCATTGCCCGGGACTTCGCCCACATGGAACCCTGTCTCATTGTCCCCCAGCCCCGCTGGCAGGAAGCCTTCCCACAGGAAAAAGAAGAAAGCTCTCTCTCTGACGGAATCATCCATCTTCCCACAGGACGGCTCACGGTGAAGGAACTCACCGCCCTGCTGAACACCCTTCCCTTTGAAATCACCTTCGTAGATGCCCATGACATCAACCGCTACTGGAACGACGACGGCGCCCCCAAACTCTTCTCCCGCCCCGCCACCGCCCTGGGCCGGGAAGTCTATACCTGCCACCCGCCGAAGGTGGTTCCCATGGTGAAAAACCTGATTGACTCCTTCCGCACCGGAAAGCAGGACCTTTTCGATGTATGGATGGAGAAAAACGGAGAACTGGTGCTGGTACGATACATGGCGGTGCGGGACGCCAAAGGCACCTTCCTGGGAACCCTGGAAATCGTACAGAAAATGGGATTTGCTAAAGAACATTTTGCTAAGTAAAAAGGGGCTTGGACACACCTTCGGTGTGAGGGTTGACGGGCCTTTGGCCCGAGGGTTGTGGCCGCCTGTCGGCGGCGGGTTGTGTAGAAGGGTTGTGGAAAAGGGTTGTGGAAAAAGGGTTCTTAAGATTGACCGGCCCTATGGGCCGGAAGGTTCTTAAGTTTGACGGCCCTTCGGGCCGAGGGTTGCGGATTGCCCTTCGGGCAATACTTATAAAGTCAGCGTTACGGGATTTACTTTTCTGTGTCATACGTTATGAAAAGCATTACTTCGATCAGCCACCTCCGGTGGCTTTCCCCCCTTTGGTGCCTTACGGCACCACCTTCCCCCCGCGGTATCGGTCGGGCGACAAAAGGAAAGCGCCTTTATGGGCAGGCTAGG
>OGYZ01001581.1_pt1 | contig 17360 bp, 10 predicted proteins | sample 1576681 | NCBI WGS metagenome assembly OGYZ01 (sample SAMEA3541480, study PRJEB24748) | human gut metagenome | biome: human gut; feature: human-associated habitat; material: faeces | place: China | collected 2012 | reverse complement strand
ATATCGGGCAATGCGAAGGCCTCAGAGTGTCGGGACGGGCAACAGGTACAGACTCCCGCGCTTTTTTCGTATGTGAATAACACCCATTATTTTCAAACCAGCCGGTTTTGGGAGCCCGCCGACACAAAAGAAACAATACAACGCGATGAAAAAAATGTATTTGAAAATCCTGTTTGCGGCTATTTGCTGTGCCATTATACCTGTTTGCGTATCGGCGCAGTTCAGCGGCTCGGGCAGCGGTACGAAAGAAGACCCTTATCGCATATACAATGCTGTACAGCTCAACCAGGTAAGGCATTTCTGTGGCCAAGGTGTCGTATATTTTTCATTGGAAGCGGATATTGACATGACCGAGTGGATAGCTGAGAACAACCCCTCGCAAGGCTGGGTGCCCATAGGCGATGCAAGTTCTGCCTTTGCCGGATATTTCAACGGCAACGGACATACAATAAGCAACCTGCGGATAAACAGGCCAAATACTGATTATATAGGTCTGTTCGGGAGAATAACTAATTCCACCGCTAAAATAGTAAACTTGAAACTTGAAAATGCGGACTTTGTTGGTAAAAATTATGTTGGAGGATTCGTCGGTTATGCAGAGTATTCGGATATTGATTCATGTACTTTCCACGGTAATATAACCGGAAAAGACCAAGTTGGTGGAATCTGCGGCGTTATGGAACGGAACACATCATGCAGCTCATGTATTTTCTATGGTAATATAACAGGAGAAAACTATATAGGCGGAATTTGTGGAAGGGGAATACACGAAACTACCAGTAGTTCCGATGTGGAAATTATCGATTGTAAATCAGTTTGCCATATAAGCGGCCTTGATTTTTTAGGAGGAATCATAGGATATGATCGGCAATATGCAATCAGACAAAGGCTACGTGTTGAAAAATGCTATTCATATAGCCGCATAAATGGACATACAGATATAGGAGGAATATGTGGAGCCTCGGTATGTTCTGATTACGGCAATGCGGTTTTTAAAGGTTGTTATGCTTATTGCAATATCAATAGCATAGAAGACGGCTCTAACCTTGGAGGAATAATAGGATTTATTACCAATACCAACGTTGAGATTTCAGACTGTTATTCAAACGGTAAAATAGATGGAACTTGCTCTGGAGGAATAATTGGACAGATAAATGGCAATGATAAGCTCTTGTCTTGTTTTGTTAGTAAATGCTATTCTAATTGTCTTGCCATTGAAGGCAGTACAGTTGGAGGTATTATGGGCGGTTTTGGTGACGCGAATAATCTTTCTTCTATTCACATAGAAAACAATGTAGCTACTAATGGTTTAATTTCAGCTGATACAGAAGTGTATCGTATATCCAAAGATCCCTACTATTGCTACCCTGAAAATAATATTTCATGGACTTTAACTTCAATATTCCTTGGCGGCGAAAAGCAACCCGCTCCCGACGACAGTGGTGAGAACGGTACTAACATTGGGATTTCGGCGCTAAAACTGCAGGCCACATATGAAGGCCTTGGCTGGGATTTTACTGATACATGGCAAATTGAAGAAACAGAAAGCTTTCCGTATTTCAAGAACCAGACAGCCCCGCCATACTTTCAACAGATGTTAAAAAAAGGCGATACAAGCCTTTCTGGACAATGCGCCGAAGCAGGAACGATAACCGTTTACGTTGGCGATAAAATTTATACCGCACCATCATCGGGAAATACATGGAGCATTACACTCGACGAACCATTGCAGGCAGGCGACGTAGTAGACATATTTGCGCAGGCCGAGGGGAAAATGCCTTCATACATAGTAAGCACTATCGCAGAATTAGCCGGCAGCGGCACGGAAAGCGACCCGTTCCTTGTTTCCACTCCGGATGAACTTGCGCAAATTTCTAACATGGGAGCCAATGGCTCTTACTACAAACTAACAAACAACATAGACCTAACCAATTGGATTGACACAAACAGTCCGGAAAAAGGATGGATTCACGTTACATTGCGTGGCACTTTCGACGGCGACGGACACACAGTAAGCGGACTTTGGTGCGACAACAATAACGGAGGATTGTTTGGCAGACTTATTCCCGGAACCGAAGTAAAAGATCTTAAAGTCATTATACATAGCGGAAAAGTCGTGAAAGGCAACATGGCTTCGGGTGGAATCGTAGCAGACAACATGGGAACCGTTACACGCTGCACCATAACAGGTGCGGTAGAAGGCGGCTACGCAGCAGGCGGCATTGCAGGGCAGAACAGCGGCAGCATATCTGAATGTTATTCTTCGGGTAGTGTCGTGTCGTCTATGGCAAATTCCAAATTAGGTGGTATTGTTGGAGAAAACCAAAACGGCGGCATTACGTCCGATTGTTATAGTTCAGCTAACATAACTGGCACCGGCGATAACTCGTATGCTGCAGGAATCGTAGGCTACAACAGTGGCTTAACAGAACGTTGTCATTCTGGTGGCGCCATATCGGGGTATACCGTGGCTGGCATTTGCGGGTATAATTCTGGCCATGAGGCGGAACTCTCCGACTGTGTAGCGGCTAATGCTTCCCTCTCAGCCTCAAAGTCGGCATTGCGAGTGCTAGGCGGGTTCTCATCAGACGCGACAGCCCCGTCAATAACCGAAAATTACGCTTACGATGGTATACCTGTTTCGGTGAACAACGTTCCGCAGCAGATTTACGACGACCCGCTAAACGGGACTGCAAAGAGCCTAAGCGAAATACATGCAAAAACCACATACGAAGCATTGGGCTGGGACATGACGGACTTGTGGAGAATAGACGACGGCTCGTCTACGCCTTATTTTGAAGCGTTCTCCATACCTGTTTCCGAAATTTCTTTGGATAAGACGGAGGCTACGTTAGAGAGGCAGTCTACATTGCAACTCACTGCAACCGTACTGCCCGAGGATAGCAGAAATACCACTCTTAGCTGGACGAGCGACAATGAGGAAGTCGCAACCGTTGACGGGCACGGGTTGGTTACAGCAGTAGGTGAAGGCACGGCGACTATTACCGCCACGGCTAACGACGGAAGCGGTGTGTCGGCCTCGTGCATGGTTACGGTAACTTTCACCAACGGCATTGCAGACGTTGAAGCGAGCAAGGTAACTGTGCTTGCCGCTAACGGAAGGATAACCGTCTCGGGCAAAGAGCCGGACGATACCGTTTCGGTTTACGACACCGTCGGCCGGTTGCTGTACCGGGGCGAAAGCGACGTTATCGACGTGCCCCGCAAAGCCATGTACATAGTAACGGTAAGCGGAAAGAGTTACAAGGTTGTTGTGCAATAAATACCGGGAATTTTACTTTGTTGATTATTCCCTTATTACAAAAACCAGCGCGGCGGAGTTTTATTACTCCGCCGCGCTCTTATTACGCTTTTATTTCAAAGTCTGTGATATTAAGTCCAAACGTAGTCAGCCTTTCAAGCATTCCAAGTATTTGTGTATCGTGTTTTCCAAACCAAGGTAAAGAGCGTCGCAAATAAGTGCGTGACCAATGCTTACTTCGTCAGTCTCCGGAATGCAATTATGAAAGTACGTAAGGTTCTCGAGGCTTAAATCGTGCCCCGCGTTTACACCCAAGCATATTGATTTGGCATGCGCCGCAGCAGCAATAAAAGGTTTTATTGCAAGTTCCCTGTTGTGCGCGTAACTTTCAGCATAAGGGCCAGTGTAAAGTTCTATGCGGTCAGCGTTTGCTTTGGCTGCATAGTCGATGTATTCCAATACCGGGTCAACAAACAAAGAAGTACGTATTCCTGCTTTTTTGAACTCGCTTACGATTTCAGTTAAGAAGCTTTGTTCTTCTTTTGTGTTCCAGCCATGGTTGGAAGTAAGCTGCTCGGGTTTGTCGGGCACAAGGGTTACTTGCGTTGGCTTCACTTCCAGAACCAAGTCGATGAATTTTCGGATAGGGTAGCCTTCGATATTGAACTCTGTGGTTATTTGTTGCCTTAGTTCCCTTACATCATTATATCTTATGTGGCGTTCATCGGGGCGGGGGTGTACTGTAATTCCTTCTGCACCGAACTTCTCGCAATCGGCAGCTACAGCAAGCACATTGGGCATGTTACCACCGCGGGCATTGCGCAATGTTGCTATTTTGTTGATGTTTACGCTTAGTCTTGTCATATTATTATGTATAATAACAAATTGTTGTACATTTGCAGTAATTAGGCTGCAAATGTAACGAAAACAAACATAACATACTCCACACAAACTCCGAATATGGTAAAAAGTAAACTTATTATAGCATTGTTTGGTAATACGCACCAAACAAAAAAGAGCCATTACGCGTCTTTGGTAGTAAAACTATTCAAGGAAAAAGGGGCAGAAATTTTTGTGGAGCAGGAATTTTATAAATGCGCAGCTGAAAACATCGGTTATTTCGATGAACGCCACATTTTCAATTCCTTTGATTTCGACGCAGATTTGGCCGTAAGTTTGGGCGGTGACGGAACTTTTTTGCGCGCAGCACGTTTTGTGCGTGAGAAAGGCATTCCTATTCTGGGAATAAACATAGGACATTTAGGGTTTATGGCCGAAGTTAACCCGTCGGATATACAAACTGTAATAGAAGACGTATGCAACGACAATTATGTAATAGAACGACGCAGTGTAATAGAAGCCGCCTTGTCGGGCAACGGACTTGGGATTTACCCATTTGCCCTGAATGAAGTTGCCGTCCTGAAACAGGACATTTCTTCCATGATTAAAATCCGCGTGTCCGTTAATGGGGAGTACATGACTACTTACTCTGCCGATGGTCTTATTATTGCTACACCCACTGGCTCTACAGGGTACGCTCTTTCCGCAGGCGGTCCCGTGGTTGTCCCCGAATCGAGATCATTCGTTATAACAGCCGTTGCACCGCATAGCCTTAATGTAAGACCTATTGTTTTGTGCGACAATATAGAAATAAAATTAGAGGTTAAGAGCCGCTCACACAATTACCTCGTGTCAGTTGACGGACGCAGTATCCGTTGTGACGAGAAAGACATCCTTACAATACGCAGGGCACCTTACGATATAAACATTGCGCGTTGCATTAACAAAACGTATTTCGATACCTTGCGCGAGAAACTCATGTGGGATGGCGATTTGCAAAAGTAATCCACGAAAGTGATATTTCATCACAGTGTTTTAATTATTAATAAATTGACAACCCCATTATCAGTTGTCAGCATTTATAGGTAACTTTGCACCCAAAATAGAACAGTTCCTTGATTTGCCGCTTATATAAAACTTTATAAGAGGAAAGTCCGGGCAACACAGAGCAGTCCGCTTCTTAACAGGAAGTTACCCGCGAGGGTGAATTACTGCAGAAGAAAATAACCGCCTGAAATTTACTGAAGGCAAGGGTGAGAAGGTGAGGTAAGAGCTCACCGGTCATGCAGTGATGTATGAGCCGTGCAGATCGGATGTTGAAAGTTCGCGTAAACCGGCGTTTGAGAGTTGCTCGCTCGATTTGATTCTTATATCAATTTATAAAGAACAAAGTATAGGCTTTAGTCTATACGCCGGAGGGTAGAACGATAGAGCAGCGCGGTGACGTGTTGCGTAGATAAATGGCAAATGCTTTTTACCTATATGGTTAGAAGTACAAAACCCGGCTTACAGGGGAACTGTTTTAATTTACAATTCAGCCTTGCGTTATCTGAACGCAAGGCTGAATCCGTATATACTGTATCGCGTTCGGCCTTTTGCCGAAAAGGCCAAAAAGTTTAAAAAATAGTCCCCGTAAAAAATGTGATTTCAGGCACAAAAAATTGAAAACTCTTTTTCAGCGTGTTAACCCTACGTCGGAGCAAAGAAAAAAAGCAAGGCACATATTTCAAAATATGTCTGACCTATTTTAAAATACAAGGCACATATTTTTCGCCCTCTGAAAACCCATTTCAAAAACGTTCGGAAAATGCAGACAAAAACAGTTTGTCTGTTGAGCATAAAAAAGAAAGTACTGCAACAAGAGTGTTGCAGTACTTTTTTCAAATGTTATGAGACGTCTTAGCAAAGTCTGCGAGAACCGTCGCCGATAACGACATCTATTGCGATAGGCTCTTTGCCGAATTTTTCTTTGTAGGCTTGTTTTGCTGTAGTAACAAAACTTTCATACAAATCTTCACTCACAAGGTTGATAGTGCAACCGCCGAAGCCGCCACCCATTATGCGTGAACCAGTAACTCCACAACTCATTGCCACGTCGTTAAGGAAGTCTATTTCTGGGCATGACACTTCATATTCCTTGGATAGACCGTGATGAGTTTCAAACATCTTGCGGCCAACCTCCTCGTAATCGTCCTCTTCAAGAGCAACGCATACTTCGAGCACGCGGTACTTTTCACCGATTACATATTTAGCACGCAGCAAATCTTCTTCGCTTACATCATTTTTCACAGCCCACAGCATATCGTAGGTTGCGTCACGCAGAGATTTGACTCCGGGGAATCGTTTTGCCAATGCAGCAGCAACGTTCTCGCAACTTTTTCTGCGGTGGTTGTAAGCTGAGTTTGCAAGTTCATGCTTTACTTGCGAATTAAGCAAAACGAGTTTATAGCCATTGGGGTGGAACGGGAAATATTTATATTGCAAAGAACGGCAGTCGAGACGCATTAAACTTCCTGCCTGTCCGAAAACAGAAGCAAACTGGTCCATTATACCGCAATTCGTTCCGATGTAATTGTGCTCTGTAGCCTGGCCCACTTTAGCCAAAGTAAACTTGTCGATTTTGTTTTCTCCGAACAAATCATTCAAGGCAAATGCAAATGTGCTCTCCAATGCAGCAGAAGATGACATACCTGCTCCTAAAGGCACATCGCCGGCGAACGCAGTATTGAATCCTTCTACCGGCACACCCAATGTCATCATTTCGCGGCAAACTCCGTATACAAAACGGAAGTGCGTTGCCGAAGGCCCTTGCTCATCGTCCAAACTGAATTCCACGTAATCTTTAAGGTCTATGGAATACGCGCAGACTTTGCGGGTTTTATTTGGTTTGATTTCTGCTATTATGCCTTGCTCTACAGCACCGGGGAATACAAATCCGTCATTATAGTCGGTGTGTTCGCCTATAAGGTTTATACGTCCCGGTGAAGCATATACATTTCCGGTTGAACCGTCGAAATGCTTGATAAAGCGACTTCTTACATCTTCAACTTTTAGTCTCATATCGTTTTTGTGTATGTTTATGGTTAATTACTAATGTTCAGTCTTTTTTGCTCACGCGGCTTCCAATGAGGGCATAGAACAATATGTAAGCGGCGCAAGCGAGCGGGATAATGTAGCTAACCAGATAGCTGCCGGATTGTTCTGCAACCAAAGCCTGGAGGGCAACCATTACTGCACAACCGAATACCATGGTCATGAAAATACCAGATGCTGCTGCCGTGTATTTTCCAAGACCTTCAACAGCCATGTTGAATATACCACCCCACATTACAGAGGTGCAAAGTCCCACACAAATGAAAGCAGCTACGCCAACAGGTACTTGAACCCAAATTACAGACAGGTTTGCCCAGTCTACGCCAGGAACTTCTACGGTCAAAGAACTTGGAGCAAACATACCGAACGCCAGTAAAGCTATTGCTGCTACGGCCACTGTAGATACCATTGCGCGGCTCGAAACCTTTCCACCAATGGAACCGCCAATTGTACGGCCGATAAACATTGCAAACCAATATACGGCAGCAATAAGCGAAGCTACTCCGGCTGAAACGCCTACATCACTTATAAGATATTTAATCATATAAGTAGGTGTTCCCACCTCAACGCTCATGTAAAGGAATATTGCCAAAGCGCCGAGAGCAAAGTGGCGGTGTTTCAATGCGCCTTTTATAAGCTCTACCTTTACGGGTTCTTGTTTGGGCTCTTCTATCTTTGTGAACAATAATACAATGAATGCTACAACGAATATTGCAAGTGCAATGTACATAGCAGGAGCAGCGTCAACGATTGCAGTTTCTTTAGTTACTTCGCCAATCAGTGCGCCGAGTATGATGTAAACTGCCACGGCCGAAGCGCTGTTGAATGCGCCGCCGATTTGTATGAGTTGGTTTCCGGTGTTGCCGCCACCACCCAATACGTTAAGAAGGGGATTTACTACGGTGTTAAGCATACACATGCAGAAGCCAGCAATGAATGCGCCGAGAAGATAAATCCACATGCTTTCGAGTGTTCCGGAAAGCAGTTCGAGTACCATTCCTATAATTCCGACTATGAGAGCCAAAAGCGCTGTCTTTTTATAGCCGAACTTTACAATAAGCATACCCGAAGGAATACCCATTACGAGATATGCAATGAAGTTTGCGTAGTTACCGATTTGTGACTGTACCTCAGACGCCCCAAACTGGTTTTGTACGATAACAGCCATAGGTGAGCAAAGGTTTGTCACGAAGGCAATCATAGCGAAAAGTGCGATCATCATTATAATCGCAGCCCATTGTTTTGTTTTTTGTGCCATTAATCTATATTTTTAATTATTAATTTATTGAATTTTTTTGCTTGCTTATTACTCCACACCGAATTTGTATATGGTTTTTTGTGAATACAATTCTCCTGGTTTTAGAAGAACAGAAGGGAAGTAGGGGTGATTGGGGCTATCGGGGAAATGCTGTGCTTCAAAGCACAATGCACTACGGCGAGGGAACGTTGCTCCGTTTTGTCCTTTGTAGCCGTCAGCCCAGTTATCAGAGTAGAACTGTATTCCTGGTTCTGTTGTATAAACTTCCATAGAGCGTCCCGAAACAGGTTCTACGATTTTAGCAGCGAAAGTCAATTCGCCCGGTTCATGCTTGTTTAATACAAAGCAATGGTCGTAACCTGCGCCATTCTTTATTTGCTCGTTATCCGAGTCTATGTATAAACCTACGGCATGAGGTTCTCTGAAATCAAAGGGCGTACCTTCCACTTTTCTTATCTCGCCTGTAGGAATAGACGTCTCATCTATGGGTAAATAGTAATCAGCATTTATTGTGCAAATCACATCTTCGATAGTTGGAGTAGGGTTGGCGATTCCGGCCAGTGAGAAAAATCCGTGGTGCGTCATGTTTACTATCGTTTTCTTATTGCATTTGCCACGATAGTCTATAATAAGTTCGTTGGAATCTGTAAATGTGAACCTGACATTCATTGAAAGCTCTCCGGGGAAGCCTTCTTCATAATAAGCTGATACATACCTCAGCACCAAGGTTTGTGGATTTATTTGTTCTGCGTCCCAAACGCGAGCGTGAAATCCAGTAGGCCCGCCGTGAAGGTGATTTGGTCCGTTATTTACTGCCAAATAATATTCTTTGTCGTTAAGAATAAACTTTCCTTTGGCTATTCGGTTTCCATAACGTCCGATTAATGTGCTTAAAAACGGTTCGGGGCTATTAATAACGTCATCTATGTTGTCATGACCTTGAATGATATTTGCTTTATTACCATTCTTGTCCGGAACCATAATCGATACGATAGCACCTCCGTAATTTGTAATAGAGATTTCGTTGTCGGCATTGTTCCGAAGTGTAAACAGATACGTTTCTTTGCCGTTTATTGTTTTACGGAAATTTTCAGGTTTTAAGCCACTGAGAATTGGTATTGGTTCTTCTGTCATAGGTATTTTTTATTAAAAGGTTAGTGAATCACTATATGCAAAGTAAAATATAATTTTTTATTTGGCAAAAAGTTTTTATCAAAAAACGACGCTGTTTTGGAAGTACATTTAGCTAAATAGAATCGATTAGCGAGTATTTATACTCGCAGGTTGCGCAAGACAAAACCTGATTAACTTAAGCGACATTTACAGTTTGCACTAAAACATCTAATAGCAGTGTAGTTAACTTAACATGGAAGCACCAGAAAAATATGTCAGACATATTTTGAATTAGGTCAGACATATTTTAAAATACCTCAGACATATTTTTTTTCTTGCTCTTACGGGCTGCTGAAAGAGCTTATCGGTTTAGTCGATAAAAAAGCAATCGAAATGTACCGCGCAAACATATTCGCAACATTTATTTCGATTCTTATTACCACCTCTGTTTTGCGATAATCTGTATTATGTTTAATAGCAAAATCGGGCGAATAAAAATTAGTCAAAAATATCGTGCTTGCCCTACCATGCATAACATCGTGCAGAAAAATCGGAAAATAGAAATGTGTGATTATCGGCTTAGATTAATTTTGCACGACAAGCATTTCTTTTAAGGCGTCAGTGGCTTTGGAAACCGAATTTATATTTTGAATCTGCATTCTACGTTTAGAATTTACTTCTTCCAACTTACACGTACGAATATGGTGCATCGCATATTCTATTACCTTAGAAAAAGTAGCGCTCTTATAAAAAGGACTATTTTTATCGGAAACAAAGAAAAGCAGCATTATTCCGGACTTCAACAAAATTTTTTCTATTCCGAGCTTTTTACCATACCTACGCAACGTAACAACTCTCATCAATTCTTCTGCTTGCGACGGAGGTGTACCAAAACGGTCTTCGAGTCGTTTGCGGTATGCCTCCAGTTCTATATCATTGTCTATCGAGTCTAATTCGCGATAAAGCAATATACGTTCGCTGGATCCTGGTACATAGCTTTCAGGGAAACACATTTGCAAGTCACTCTCTATAGTGCATTCGGTGACATATAAATCACCATGATCTATGGATTTGTTATTTATCTCTTCCTCATATAAATCGGTAAATTCTTGAGTCTTTAATTCCATCACCGCTTCATTAAGGATTTTTTGATATGTATCATACCCCAAATCTGCTATAAATCCGCTTTGCTCAGCGCCTAAGAGATTTCCGGCACCTCTAATGTCCAGGTCTTGCATTGCAATGTTTATTCCGCTGCCTAAGTCGCTGAAATTTTCAATCGCTTCCAAGCGGCGGCGCGAATCGTCTGGGAGTAAAGAGAGAGGCGGCGCAATCAAGTAACAATATGCCTTTTTATTAGAGCGTCCGACCCTACCCCGCATTTGATGTAAATCGCTTAATCCGAAATTTTGAGCATTATCTATTATTATTGTATTAACGTTTGGAATATCTACCCCATTTTCTATAATTGTTGTAGAAACCAAAACGTCGTAATCGTAATTTATGAAATCAACTATTATATTTTCCAATTGTTCTGAAGGCATTTGCCCATGTCCTATTACTACACGTGCATTAGGAACTTTACGCCTTATGAAATCAGCAATGTTTGGAAGTCTCGCTATTTTATTGCAAACAAAGAATATTTGGCCGCCGCGTCTCATTTCATTATTTATGGCTTCGGCAATTATCTCTTCATCAAAGGTACATATCTGAGTTTCTATCGGATAACGGTTCGGAGGCGGTGTTTGTATTATGGACATGTCGCGTGCACCCATAAAAGAGAATTGTAATGTCCGCGGTATAGGCGTAGCTGTCAATGTGAGTGTGTCGACATTTACTTTCATTTGACGAAGTTTTTCTTTTACGGCAACACCGAACTTTTGTTCCTCGTCGATAATAAGCAGGCCCAGGTCTTTGAACTTTACGTTTTTCCCCACTAATTTGTGAGTTCCTACAATTATATCTATCTTACCTTCTTGCAACTCTTTGAGGACAATCTTTGTTTGTGCGGCAGACCGTGCTCGCGATAAGTAATCTACTTTTACAGGAAAATCCTTTAATCTTTCGCTAAATGTTTGGAAATGCTGAAAAGCCAGGAGTGTCGTAGGAACCATAACTGCAGTCTGTTTACCGTCGCATGCAGCTTTAAAGGCGGCTCGTATTGCCACCTCCGTCTTTCCGAAACCGACATCGCCGCAAACCAAGCGGTCCATGGGGCGCTCTCTTTCCATATCAGCTTTAACGGCCAAAGTGGCTTTTAGCTGGTCAGGTGTATCCTCGTAAATGAAAGAGGCTTCCAATTCATGTTGTAAATAGTTGTCTGCACTATAGGCAAATCCTTTTTTTTGTTGGCGTTCTGAGTATAACTTTATCAAATCACGCGCTATATCTTTAATTTTTTTCTTTGTACGATCTTTCAGCCTCTGCCAAGCCCCTGTTCCCAAATGATTCAAATGTGGTGATTCACCATCTTTTCCACGATATTTGCTCAATTTATGCAAGGAACTTATCGAAACGAGTACCACATCGTCATTTGCATAAACAAGTTTTATCAGTTCCTGCATATTGTTGCCGCTGCGGATGTTCACCAAGCCTGCAAATTTACCGACACCGTGGTCTACATGAACGACATAATCTCCGACCTGCAGTTCTTTTATTTCTTTTAACGAGAGAGCCATGTGACCGTTACGCACACTGTTATTAAGCAAATTGTATCTATGGTAACGATCAAATATCTCGTGGTCTGTGAATAGACAAACACGCATGTCATCATCCACGAATCCCGTGTGTACAGTACCTTCTACGGGCGTAAATGTTATACTCGAGTTTAAATCTCCCAATATTGATTTGAGCCTTTCTAATTGTTTGGAATTATCAGCCGTTACAAATATCTTGTACTGTTTGCGTGCATAATCCTCAAACGTTTTTTTTACCAAATCAAAATTTTTATGGAATAATGGTTGGGAGTGTATGTTGAAAGCGATTGATTCTCGTTTTTCTGTACGTTTAACGGGTTCAGATTCTATAATTCCGTGGTTTCTTATTTCTGAATCGAACTCTTGTCCTGATATAAAAGTACTTTCATCTAAAATTTTATCTTTGAATATATCAATCCGTTCATTTATAAAATTCAAGCTTCTTACGATGTAAAGAGTGTTTTCGGGAAGTAGTTGCGATACTTGTATGCTGTTTGTTACATCTGTTTTTGTTTGCGGCGCAAGTATTATGTTTTCTTGCTTGTCTATACTCAATTGTGTACGTATGTCAAAAGAACGTATGCTGCTTATTTCATCACCAAAGAAGTCAAGCCTGAAAGGATTGTTTGAAGAAAAAGAAAAAACATCTACAATGCTACCTCTTATTGCAAACTCACCAGGTTGATACACGTAATCAACGTTACGGAACCCCCACCCTAATAATTTTTTTTCAAGTTCTGAAATATCTATTGCGTCACCTGCAGATATTTTCTCATAATTTCCTGCAAGTTTCTTTTTATCAGATACTTTTTCAGCAACAGCTTCCGGATAACTTACTAATAAAAAGGGGCCGTTGCCTGCTATTATTTTGCCCAAAGCTTCAGTACGAAGTATTCCGTTCTCTTCGTCCTTGATATATTTACCTCCCCGCAACCGATAGCTTGAGGGATAAAACATTACATCGCTGCTGTTTTTTAACAGAGCTTTTAAATCCTGATAAAAATAACCGGCTTCATCTTCATCGTTCAATATGCACATAATAAACGACGAAGTACTCTTCTTTTCGTAAAGTGCGGCAGCAATAGTAGCATATGCAGAACCGTGTACCCCCGAAACGCTTATCAGCTGGTTGTGTTGCTTATTAACAGTTTCGCACAACAAGCTTATACTTTTGCCTTGGGAATATTTTTCTAAAAAGCTTCTTAAATCCACGAATGCGAAATTACCTAATTTTAGCATAAAAAAGACGTTTCGCGGGTATATAAATGTATTAAAAACAGTCTAAAAGTGTTGATTCTTTCTTTGCTTGTGTTTTTTTACTTACTTTTGCACCAAACATCTAAAACCTGATGAACAATGAAAAAAGGAGCATTAATTTTATCGATTGCAGTATTAGGTCTGTTTATGAGCAGTTGTGCTAGTAAAAAAGACCTTGAGAATTGCCAAAACGCAAACAAAGAACTTAACGATAAGTTTTTGGATACAAAAGACCAGCTCACATCTACCAAAGAGCAATTGGCTGTAAGCAACGAACGTGTTGCCAATCTGGAGCAGCAGCTTCAGGCTTCCAAAAGAGATTATGCACGATTGCAGAAATCGCTCGACAAGAGCCTTACCGCAAGCAATATGACAACGATGAACATATCAAAGCTCGTTGACCAAATTAATGAATCAAACCAATACATTCGCCACCTTGTCGAGGTTAAAAGCAAAAGTGATTCACTTAATATGGTTCTTACAAACAACCTGACACGTTCGCTAAGCAAAGAGGAACTGAAAGAAGTGGACGTACAAGTATTAAAAGGCGTTGTATACATCTCTCTTGCAGACAATATGCTTTACAAGAGCGGAAGCTATGAGATAAACGACCGCGCGGCCGAAACGCTTAGTAAGATTGCCAAGATAATTATGGACTACAGCGACTACGACGTGCTTGTAGAAGGTAATACGGACAACGTGCCTATTTCGCGTCCGAACATTCGCAACAACTGGGATTTGAGCTGCCTTCGCGCGTCCAGCGTTGTGCAATATTTGCAAAACAACTATGGCGTAGACCCCAAACGATTAACTGCTGGCGGACGCGGAGAATACAATCCCTTGACAACAAACGACACAGAAGTTGGCAAACAACGTAACCGCCGCACTCAAATAATCATTACTCCCAAGTTGGATCAGTTTATGGAACTCATTGAACAAGCACCGGAGAATGAGAACGCAGCAGAATAAAATTTATTTGATATATTGATAAAAAAGAAGGCTACGTGCTTTAAGTACGTAGCCTTCTTTTTACTCCTGCAAAGCAATACGATGTAAAATCCTAATTATATATTATTACAAAAAAAATAGAGCGAGCAGCAAAGCAAATGAATGCAGACAAAAACAGACGCTGGGAATCACGACTGATTTTCAATTTGTTATACACGTGTCGGAGGAAATAAAAAATACAAGGCACATAATTCAAAATATGTCAGACATATTTTAAAATATCTCAGACCTATTTTGGGGAATACTTTTTCTGGGCATAAATTATGAACCCCCAAAAGTTGAAATTTTTTTTTTAAGAATACCCTTAAATAGTCTTTATTTTGCAACAATGTAGTAAAGAATCAAGAGTTCTTTTTATTTTTGTATTTGCTTAGATTATATACAATTGATTCTGGTCATTCATATTATGAAATTCAGAACTGAAGTTTCTATTATTAAAGACGGTTTCAATCTTAATGTTGCCGACAACATTGTTTTATTAGGTTCATGTTTTACTAAAAACATAGGCACCAAACTTGTAGATTACAAATTTAATTGCGATGTTAATGCTTTTGGCGTCCTCTATAATCCAATGAGCATTTGCCGTTCTTTAGACAGCTTATTAAGCGGTGAAGATTTTCCATACGAAAAGTACCTTTTCCAAAACGGCGAGATATGGAACAGCTGGCTTCATTCCGGCGATTTCTCTGCCCCTGCACGAGAACAATGCTTACACAACATACGGAAACGTGCTTACGAATGTAACAACGCTATTAAGAATGCTCATGCGTTGATATTGACTTTCGGTACGAACCGTTGCTATGAATACAATGTTGATGGGAGCAATGTTACCGTGGCTAATTGCCATAAAATACCGGAACAACGGTTTAACATACACGACATGACCGTAGAAGAAGTAATTTCCGTTTGCGAAAAGACATTAACCGAGCTCTTCAAACTAAATGAACATTTACAAGTCCTTTTTACAGTCAGCCCGTATAGGTATGCAAAATATGGTTTTCACGGCTCGAATCTTAGTAAATCCGTTTTACTTCTTGCCGTGGACGAAACAATAAAGCATTTCTGCGGTAAATGTTTCTATTTCCCTTCTTATGAGATAGTTAATGACGAATTACGCGATTACCGTTTCTATGCAGACGACATGCTTCATCCATCAACACAAGCCGTTGATTACATATTCGAACGTTTTTCGGAATATGCGTTCAGCGATGAAACTTTTACCTTTGCACAGGAATGGAAAAAAATAGTAAAAGCTATAAACCATCGTCCAAATTATCCTGACACAAAAGAGTATCGCGCCTTTGTTGAAAAAACACAAGAACGTTTAGTCTTTTTAAGCAAAAAATATGCGAACTTAGCGGTCGAAAAGGAAGTTGAAGAACTAAACAAACGTATCAGCAACAAACAAAGCAATATATAATTAAGTGATTAGAAAATGAGATACAAGATAGAAGATATAGTAGCACTTATCGGAGCACGCCGTTACGGAAATGCCGAAGCAAACATTGAATGGCTTCTTACGGATAGCAGGTCTTTGGTTTTTCCTGAAACATCGTTGTTTTTTGCTATAAAAACAAACATAGGCGACGGGCACAATTACATTAATGAACTGTATAAACGTGGCGTTCGCAATTTCGTTGTAACAAAACTGCCCGATAAATACGACGAAAAATATCCAGGAACTAATTTCTTATACGTAATTGATTCTCGTAAAGCTCTCCAACGTTTGTCGGAACGTCACCGCGAACAGTATAACATACCCATTATCGGTATAACCGGAAGCAATGGCAAAACGATTGTGAAAGAATGGCTAAACCAGCTTTTACAACCGGTTATGAATGTTACGCGCTCGCCAAGGAGTTATAACTCACAGATAGGTGTACCTCTTTCGGTATGGTTACTTGACGAATCCTCACAAATTGGAGTTTTTGAGGCTGGCATATCTGACCCTGGCGAAATGGATGCGTTGCGCGATATTATACAACCTACTATAGGTATAATGGTGAATCTCGGTAATGCACACCAGGAAAATTTCCCCGACAAGGAGTCTAAGTGCAGGGAAAAATTGAAACTTTTCAAAAATTGCGATGTTGTAATATACTCTTCAGACGACGAAATAATAGACCGCTCCATTTCTATAGGCAAAATAGCCCACCAGCAGTTAAGGTGGTCTGTAAAAGACGACTCTGCACCTTTGTTCGTATCAAGCATTGAAAAATCACAAGACACCACAACGATTTCATATAAGTATGACGGACATGAAGGGCAATATACTTTGCCATTTATTGACGACGCCTCCATTGCCGACAGCATTCATTGCTTGGCTGCTTGCTTATATCTGAAGCTGTCTCCAGAGTATATACACAATGGACTGTCGCATTTGGAATCTGTGGCTATGCGTATGGAAGTTACGCAGGGAGTGCGCAATTGTACCATAATTAATGATTCATACAATTCTGATGTGAACTCGCTTGATATCGCATTGGATTTCATGAACAGACGTGTAGGGCAATCAGATACAAAGTGCACACTGATATTAAGCGATATATATCAGAGTGGAATGAATTCAGAAGCTCTTTATACACATGTAGCTGACAGAGTGAATACGCAAAATTTGGATAAGTTCATAGGCATAGGCCCCGAGATATCTCATTTTTCCCATTTGTTTAAGAACGATAAGAAATTCTTCTTTACAACTACCGAAGATTTTATAACAAGTGGAATATTGAACAGCCTTGTTTCAGAAACTATATTACTAAAAGGAGCGCGTTCTTTTTGTCTGAATCTTGCGCTGCAAGCGGCGGGCCTCGGCTTCGTCAAACTGTTCCTGTGC
>OGYZ01001578.1_pt1 | contig 17367 bp, 18 predicted proteins | sample 1576681 | NCBI WGS metagenome assembly OGYZ01 (sample SAMEA3541480, study PRJEB24748) | human gut metagenome | biome: human gut; feature: human-associated habitat; material: faeces | place: China | collected 2012 | reverse complement strand
CAGGCTGTAGTAGACATGAAATGCTACGTGAACTATTACCATAAAGGAACCTTCATCGGTGAGGGTGCGGCATTGCCGGGCGTTGAGGGGGAGGCATTCCCATTCCTGGGGCGAGGCGGGCAGCGTGCTCCAGAGGGAGGAGGGGGCCTCCATCATGGCGTACAGACCGCTGAAGCGGCTGGCGTGGCGGGCCTGGAGGAAAAAGTCCGGGCCCAGGCCTGTAGCGGCCGGGGGCAGGGAGCCGCCCAGCTGGAAGCCGCTGGTGGCGGCACGGGCGTTGAGCCGGGCAAACTGTTCGTCATCGCCGCTGCGGGCGTCGAAGGCCAGGGACGTGGTGCCCGTGCCGAAATCGGGGCGGAGCTGGTTGTGCCAGAGGGCGCCCTGTTCCTGGGACGGGGACAGGTAGAGGCCGGAAAAGCCCATCCGCCGGAAGGCTTCCAGGGTGCCGGAGCGGGCCAGGGACTGCATGGCCGTGGCCTTGCCCCGCAGGGTGTGGGGATTGACCTCCAGCCAGCAGGGGGCGGCGTCCAGCAGCAGGGGCAGGCGGTCATTGCTGCCGCTGTTGCCCCACAGGCGTTCCGAGCCCGAGACCTCGGCGGCCAGGTCGTCGGCATTGCCCAGCATGGACTGGCGTTCCAGCCACTGGATATAGCCGGGATCGGCGCGCAGCAGGCTGCCGGGGGCCCTGTCGGGGCGTTCCGTCCCGGACAGGAGCATCGGCTTGCGGCCGTGCGGGCCCATGACCTCCTGCGAACAGGCGCAGAGCAGCAGGGTCAGCACGACCGCCAAAAGCCGCCAAAGGGCAAAGGTCGCTAATGGGCGGCCTTTTCTTCTTCCTTGGCCGCGTTCCACAGCTCGTCCTTCTCATCCAGCGACAGGTCGGGGAAGTCCTTCCCCTGCTGCCGGGCCAGTTCTTCCATGCGGGCAAAGCGACGCAGGAAGCGGACCGTGGCCAGGTCCAGGGCTTCGCTGGCCTTGATGCCCTTGCGGCGGCCCATCTCGGTGATGCTGAAGATCAGGTCGCCCAGTTCGTGCTTCTGGGCTTCGGCGTCGTCACCGGCGGAGGCGTCCAGCCATTCCAGCCATTCGGCTTCCACCTGCTGTTCCACTTCTTCGTCCTCGGGCCAGGTGAAGCCCACGCGGGCGGCCTTGGAGTGGATGCGGTAGGCCTTGGTCAGCGGCGGCAGGCTGGAGGGCAGGGAGTCGAACAGGCCCTGGGGCTTGCCTTCGGCGTCGGTGTGCTCGGCGCGCTTGATCTTTTCCCAGGTCTTGAGCTGCTCGTCCAGATTGTCGAAGGTCACGTCACCGAACACATGGGGATGGCGGCGCACCATCTTGGCCCGGTTGTTGTTCAGGGCGTCGTCCAGGCTGAACTGGCCGCGCTTCTGGTACAGATGGGCCACGAAGAGCAGCAGGAAGGCCACGTCGCCCAGTTCTTCGCACACGTCGGCCGTGTTGCCGGAGCGGATGGCGCTGACCAGCTCGTGGCTTTCCTCGATGAGGTATTCGGTCAGGCTTTCGGGGGTCTGCTCCTTGTCCCAGGGGCAGCCGTTCTCGGCATCGGTCAGCCGTTCGATGACGGCCTGCAATTCTTCCAGAGCGCTTTTCATGAAACTGTTCCTTGTGGAGGGTTAAAGTCCGAAACGGCTGATGAGGTCAGGCGGCAGCCAGCCGCGCACCTGGCTTATCAGGGAATTGAAGTAGGGCAGGGCGCGCGAATGGCGCAGGAACTCGGCATCGCCGAAGAGTTTTTGCAACAGCAGCAGGACCACGGCGCAGAGCAGCACGCCCTTGGCCAGGCCCAGCAGGCCGCCGGTGAGCTTGTCGATCCAGCCCACGAAGGAGAAGGCCAGCAGCTTTTGCAGCAGCCGCGCCAGCAGGCCCACGGCGATGAGCACGCCCAGGAAGAGCAGCACATAGCTGGCGATGTTGCGCCAGGCCGGTTCGGTGATGAAGGTGAGGTGCGGGGCCAGCACTGTGTGGAAATGGTGGGAGACCCAGAAGCCGCCCACGATGGAGATCAGCCCGGCGACCTCGCCCACGAAGCCGGTCCAGAACCCGCGGGCCGCGAAGGCCGTCAGGACCAGCACGATGATGACGTCGAAAATATCCTGTCCCATAAGCTTCCTGTAGGAAAAGATCCTCCTGCGGCCGACGGGGCGGCAGGGTCGCGGGGCGCCGGGATCTCCGGCAGCCTGCGGCGGGCCGCATCCGTGCGTGCAGGTACGGGCGCAGCATAGCAAAAGGGGGGGCAGGACACAATCCGTCCGTCTGTACAGATGGGGGCCGATACGCTATACTTGCGGGATGGATACGCGATTGGGAAACTTGCTGGAACAGGCCGGACTGGCCTGCAACAGTACGGAAGCTCCGGCGGCGGAGACCGCTCCCGGAGCCGAAGAGGAAAGCCACGGCCTGACGGCCTACACGCCCTTCATCTCCGTGCGGGCCTGCGGCCGTTTGTGGCGCCTGCAGCGCGCCGCCGACCTGGAGACCCTGTGGAACGCCATGCTGGACGATCCGCAGAACTTCGAGGACGAACGCCTGCCTTACTGGACGGAACTGTGGCCGTCCAGCATCGCCCTGTGCCGCTGGCTGGAAGAGCGCCGCGCCGAGATCGCCGGGCGTCCCTGCCTCGACCTGGGCTGCGGCCTGGGCCTCACGGCCATGGTGGGCCAGTGGCTGGGCGCGCAGGTCATCGGCATGGACTATGAGGAAGAGGCCCTGCACTTCGCCAGCCTCAACGCCCGGCACAACGGGGTGACCTCGCCCCTGTGGACCGTCATGGACTGGCGGCAGCCCGCCGTGCGGCCCCGCAGCATCTTCCGCCTGTGGGGCGGCGACATCATGTACGAAAAGCGCTTCGTGGCGCCGGTGATGCACTTTCTTTCCCATGTGCTGGCCGACGACGGCGCGGCCTGGGTGGCCGAGCCCGGGCGCGGCGTGTACGAGGCCTTTTTGCAGGCCCTGCACGGCGGCGGTCTGGAAGGGCGGCGCGTGTTCACCGAGCGTGTGGAACCCCTGTATGCCCAGCCCGTGCCCGTCACGGTGGCCGTATGGGAGATACGCCGCCGCGTCCGGCCCGCGTAGGCCCGGATCGTGGGCCCTGGAGCCCTCCCGCCCCGGTAGCCGGCCCCCGTTGCCTGCGTGAGGGGCTTGTCCCCGCAAGGCATACGGCAACATGCGCAGGCAGGGGCCTTCTGTATCCCTTGCCGCAGCGGCCCGGCATGACGGGCGTGCACCTGTGGCCGACATCCGGCCTGTCCGCCCCTTTTCCGGCACGTTTTTTCGTGAAAGGCGCCGTTCCGGCGGGCAGGGGCGGGGAAAGGCCTCTGGATTTTCAGGAAGATTTTGCTAGATTCACCACCGGGCACCGCCGGACGGTGTCCCGGCCGCATGAGGCGAACAATGGGAAAACTGACACGTTTTGGTGTTTCTCTGGATGAAGAGCTGCTGGAACCTTTCGACGCCCTGTGCGCCGTCAAGGGCTACAGCAACCGCTCCGAAGCCATCCGTGACCTCATCCGCAAGGCCCTTGTGGCCGAGGAGTGGCAACAGGCCGACGGCCAGGGCGCAGGCACGCTGACCCTGGTCTATGACCATCACAAGAACGACCTGGCCCGCCGCCTGACCCAGATGCAGCACGACGAGCATGACATCATCATCGCCACCCTGCATGTGCATCTGGACCATCACAACTGTCTTGAGGTGCTCATCCTCAAAGGCGAGGCCGCCCGCGTGCGGGCGCTGGCCGACAAGCTCATTTCCTGCAAGGGTGTCAAGCACGGCACCTTCAGCGGTACAACTACAGGACAGGATCTCGCATAATGGAAGACGTGCAACGCCATGCCCCCAAGGTTCCCATCAATATCGACCGCGTCGGCATCCGCGGCATCACCGTGCCCCTGCTGGTGCGCGACCGCGCCCAGGGCAGCCGCCAGACCGTGGCCCGGGTGGACCTTGGTGTGGATCTGCCCGCCTCGTTCAAGGGCACGCACATGAGCCGCTTCATCGAAGCGCTGGAAGAATGGAACGACGAAATCAACTACCAGTCGGTGCGCCGCCTGCTGGCCACGGTCAAGGAACGCCTGGAAGCGCGCCGTTCCTATGTGCGCTTCTGCTTCCCCTATTTCGTGCACAAGCCCGCGCCCTCGTCGGGCATCAAAAGCATCATCTCGTATGAATGCCGTTTGACCGGCGAGCTGGACGAGAAGGGCCAGTCCTTCCTGCTGGAAGTGGACGTGCCCGTGATGACCGTGTGTCCCTGCTCCAAGGCCATCAGCCGCGAGGGCGCGCACAGCCAGCGCACCATGATCCATCTGGCCGTGCGCATGTCGGGTTTCAGCTGGATCGAGGAATTCATCGAGATGGCCGAGGCTTCGGGCTCGTCCGCCGTCTACACCCTGCTCAAGCGCGAGGACGAGAAATACGTCACCGAGCACGCCTTCGCCCAGCCCACCTTCGTGGAGGACGTGGTGCGCAACGTGGCCCAGCGCCTGACAGAGCACGAGCATGTGCGCTGGTTCCGCGTGGAAGTGGAGAGCATGGAATCCATCCACAGCCACAATGCCTTTGCCTGCATCGAACGCGACCTGCGAACGCAGGACGAACAGGCCTAGCCCACACCTGAGGAAGCCGGGAGAGCCCCGGCTTCCTTTTTTTGCACGATACTGCGGTCAAAAAATTTTTCCCAAAAAGTTTTTTACACTTGACAGCAGCCTGTGCTAATACTCTCAAGCCCAAGTTTCGTATGGCCTTGGGGCAGGGCAGGCTGTCCGGCCGTCGTCCTGTCCCCCTCAGGGACTGTCCCTTTGCCGGCGGCATGCGGGGCTTTTCCCTGCCGCCCGGGCCCTTTCCCCCGTTTTTGGTTGCGATTTCTTACCCCGGAGAAAGCATGCGTCTTGTCCCAAGACTGCTGATACCCCTTGCCATGGGCCTGCTGGCCCTGAGCGCCGGTTGCGCCTCCCATTCCGGGTCCGGCTCTTCCGGTTATCCTGAAGAATCCTGGTATGCGCAGCGCCAGCGCGCGGCGCAGGAAGCCCGCTTCCGCCGTTCCTATGAAGCCGTTTTCGATGAAAGCGCCGAGGAGGGCGGTCCCCGGCAGGCCAAGGCCGTGCAGGTGGCCCGTTCCGCCATCGGTACCCCCTATGTGCCCGGCGGGCGCAATCCCGGCGGCTTCGACTGCTCCGGTCTCGTCCAGTGGGCCTACAAGAGCGTGGGCATCAACCTGCCGCGCACGGCCCGGGAACAGTCGGCCGTAGGCAAGCGCATCACCCGCGTGGAAGACATGCGCGCCGGTGACATCGTGGCCTTCCACCATCCCCGCCGCGGCTACCACACCGGCATCTATGTGGGGGACGGGAAATTCGTCCACAGCCCCCGTCGCCGGACGCGCGTGCGCATCAACAGCCTTGACGACCCGTATTTCAGAACTACCTTCATGGGAGCCCGGCGCGTGGAAGGCAGCGACGCCTTCAGTGCCGAGGAACTGCGCATGGCCGCCTATGCCGAAGAGCAGGCCGTGCGCGAGATCTCGCACAGCCGCAGCAAGAGCAAGGCCGGTGTCAGCCAGAAGAGCTCGCGGGACAAGAAGAGCAGCGTCAAGAAGAACAACAGCCGCAACAAGAGCAAGAGCAGCGTCAGCCGGAAGGACAGCAGCAAGAAGAGCAGCGTCAAGAAAAGCAGTCGCAGCAAAAGCAAGAGCAGCGTCAAGAAAAGCAGTCGCAGCAAAAGCAAGAGCAGCGTCCAGAAAAAGAGCAGCAGCAAGAAGAGCTCCGGCAAGCAGGGACGCAATACCAAGAAATAGTCCGTCCTTTCGTCCGCAACGGGAGGGCGGCATGACCCGGGCCCCGGGCCCGGCATAGACGGGAGTCGATCATGCTTCCTCTCATGAGCCCCCAGGATGTCAAAAGGAAACTGGAAGCCGGCGAGATCCGGCTCGTGGACATACGCGAACCTGATGAAGTGGAGTCCCTGCGCATCGAAGGCGCGGAGATCGCCCCCCTGTCGGTCATCCGCTGGCAGGATTTCCGCCCCGTGACGGACAAGCCCGTGGTCTTCACCTGCAACTCGGGCCGCCGCACCAAGAACAACAGCGACCTTCTGGAACAGCTGGCCGCCGGTGAGGCCTGGCAGATGGAAGGCGGGGCCACGGCCTGGGACAAGGCCGGTCTCCCCGTGGTGCGCAGCCGCCGCAGCCTGCCCATGTTCCGCCAGATCCAGATCGGCGCGGGCGGCATGGTGCTGCTGGGCCTGGCCCTGAGCCTCGCCTGGCCCCAGTGGCTCTGGCTGAGCGCTTTCGTGGGCGCGGGCCTGGTCTTTGCCGGGGTGACGGGCTTCTGCGGCTTGGGTCTTTTGCTGGCCCGCATGCCGTGGAACAAGAAATAGTCTCCGCGCAGACAGATTTTCCCAAAGGGGAAGGGCGCTCCTGTCAGGGGGCCCTTCCCCTTTCGTTCATATCCTTCATGATACACAGACGGCCCGTACGGGCGTTTTCGGAGGCGGCATGACCATCCCCTGCGCACTGCCCCGCAGCCTGCAAGCCTATCGTTACCATCCTGCGCCGTCAGCCTCTTCCCGTCCCGTGCGGGGACGGCTGGCCCCCAGCCCCACGGGCTACATGCATCTGGGCAATGCCTGGGCCTTCCTCCTGGCCTGGCTGGCGGTGCGCAGCGCCGGAGGGACGCTTGTCCTGCGCATGGAGGACATCGACCCCCAGCGTTCGCGTCCCGAATATGCCCGGGCTCTGGTGGAGGATCTGCGCTGGCTGGGGCTGGACTGGGACGAAGGCCCGGCCGTGGACGGTGCCATCCCGGACGCGGGCGACATGGCGGAGCAGGGCCCGTGCGGCCCTTATTTCCAAAGCGCCCGCACGGCCCTGTATGATGCGACGCTGGATGCCATGGACCGTGCCGGGCTGGTCTATCCCTGTTATTGCACCCGCAAGGAGCTGCGCCAGCTGGCCGGAGCCCCCCATGTGGATGATGCCGGGGCCCCCTATCCCGGTACCTGCCGTCATCTGAGCCCGGAAGAACGGCGTCAGCGCGAGGCCCGGGGGCGGCGTGCCTGCCTGCGCCTGCGCTGCCCCGAGGGACGTTTCCATTTTCAGGACGGCCTGCTGGGCGAGCAATCTTTCACTCTGGAGGACTGCGGCGGCGATTTTGCCCTGCGCCGTTCCGACGGCGTGGTGGCCTACCAGCTGGCCGTGGCCCTGGACGACGCCCTGATGGGCATCACCCAGGTGGTGCGGGGCCGCGACATACTGACGTCCACGCCGCGCCAGCTGGCCCTGCTGCGTCTGTGGGGCTTCGAACCGCCCGCCTATGCGCACATCCCGCTGCTGCTGGACGGACAGGGGGAGCGGCTGGCCAAGCGCCATCAGAGCCTGGGGGTGCGCGAGCTGCGCCGCCAGGGCGTCGCGGCGGCGGAGATCGTGGGCGTGCTGGCCCGTCTGGCAGGCCTGCGCCCGGACATGCGACCGCTGGCGGCAGCGGATCTGCTGGCGGATTTCCGGCTGGAGCGCCTGCCCCGGCAGGACGTCTGCCTGCGGGACCTGCCCTGTGTGCCGGACTGGCTGCGGCCCCTGTGCCTGCCTTGCTGACGGGCGGATTTGTCTTTTATGAAAAAAAAAGCTATCTTTAGCTTTTGAAATTTTCTTGCCCGTTGTCGGGCTGGAGGCAATATGAGCAAGGTTCTTGATAAGGCCTTTCTTGAAAGTGTGTTCCCTCCGGAACGCACTGAGGCTTTTTTCGACGCACTGTTCGGCGGCGCTGAGGAAGGCGCTTATGACATCGTTCTGGTCTGCCGCTCCGAAGGAGAAGGGAAGGCGGAACTGGCCTTTGAGCTGCATCAGCGTCCCGGAAAATGTCTTGCCTGCAATCTGACCTACGGACTGCCGCAGGTCTTCCAGCGCCATCCCATCCTCAATGTGGCGGGCGTGGCCCGTGCCGTGGCGGAAAAACTGGGCTGGCCCGGCGACAAGGTCCGCTGGTGGCTGGGCCATACCGAAGAAGTCAGCCGCAGCCTGCACGTCATCCCCCTGTATCTGGAGAGGACTGCGGACTGATCCCGGGGCCGGGCATATTTCCGCTTGACAGTCCGGCCATATTTTGACACAACAAGCCGTCCGCCAGCTTAGCTCAGTTGGTAGAGCAGCTGATTCGTAATCAGCAGGCCAAGAGTTCAAGTCTCTTAGCTGGCTCCATAAAAAATAAGCCCTTACGGAATTTTCCGTAAGGGCTTTTTTTGTGGCCTTTAGTCCGTCAAACCTCGTAGAGGCTAAACAAAAAAGACACCCAAAGTCCTATAGCGGCGCTATTGGCAGCAATTTGCGCGCGTATTGGCAGCAGAAATACGAAAATCAAGGCGGGATTTCTCCCGCCTTTTTTTGTTAGTCAGGTTGTCGTTTGGGGTATGGCAGAATCGGCATGCGCAGGCGCTTGATCCAGTCTGTTTTTAAGAAGCGGATGTAGCGGTATTGGCGCAGACTGATTTGTTTGGCGCGGTCTATGTTTTCTGCCAGGTATGCGCCTCTTCTGCTGGTCAGCTTATGGGCCGTCAGCAGCAATTTATGGTAGACCTCGCCGTCCAGCTCGTAGAACGGGCTTTCATGGAATCCCAGGTACAGGAAGCTGCATGCCTGATAGACCACGCCCAGGCCCTGGCAGCGTTCGTCCGCATAGGACTGTACCCAGGCCACGGACGGGCAGGCGCGACGGATATACTTCAAAGCATAGCTGATGGCCCGACTCTCGCTGTTGCGCGGAGCATCGTCCGACAGAAACATCCGGTTGAGTTCCAGGTATTGTCCTTGTGTAGTGTTTGCCACCACTTTGTCAGCTCTGGCCGGATTGAGGGCATAGCCCCATTGCAGGACACCCTCGAACGCGCCTTCACGGAAGACGCCCAGGTGCAGGTAACTGTTGTTGACCACGCTATGGCTGTAGTGTTCACGCCGGATGACTTCACGGGCCGTGGCGCACGGAATCTGGACCACATAGAAGTCGGCCGTGCCGAAGCCCTGCGGCCCTGTTGCCCCCATGATGTAGCCGGGCGGCCCGGCCAGGGGCGGCAGCCAGTCGCTCAGGACCGGCGGATGGTATGGTCTGCGTTTTGCGGCCACAGTGCCTCCACAGGAGAGGCTCCACGGCCTGCATGATCGGGGCGCGTGGCCCGCAGGATGGTGTACGCCCCACAGCGGGGGCATTTGAACTCGATATGGGCATCTTCGGCCCGGCCTCTGGCCAGCAGTTTGCCGCAATGGCGGCACCGGATCTCGGTAAAGGTCTCCATCTCTAACGGTTATGGGTTGCGCCCCGGTGTCCGCCCTGATAGGCTGTTGCGCGCTCGTCCCGAGCACTACAGTCGGCGGATACTCCGCACGGGATTCCCCTTCCCGTGTGGGGCCGTGGTCTGGTGCTGTGACACCAGGCCGGTGGGGGCGTTGCCGCGCCCCCGCCACTGTCATCCGGTCACCAGGAGGAAGGTATGGCGACCTATAAGGAAGTTCTGGCCATGTGCAAGGAGTTGTACGCAAAGCAGAATCCCGAGTCTCGGCATGGGCCAGGAGTAGCCCCGTGCCATATCGCCCATGCCAAGGAATTGCTTGGCATGCCCAAGCGGCCCCGCACCTCACCAAATCCTCGAAAAAAGCCCTGTCCCCCAGAAAAGTTGCCGCTTATCCGGCAGGCCTTCATCGCCCTAGGCATGCTGCCGCCGGGAAACGGCCGGTAAGCTCCGCCCGCAGTCTTTCCCGTCTCTCCACCACTGCTGAAGCCTCTTTCCGCCCCATGCGCGGGCCACGGTGCCCTTCAAGACGTATCCACCAGCGTGTGGCATGGCAGTTCTCGGCCCAGACCTGTCCGCCCGCGTCCAGAGCGGTGATGGTCTGGCCCGCTAGTCTATACGTCATAGTCTACGACCACGGCCTGCACGGCCTCCACGGTCTCGGCGGCATCCACAGCGGCCAGCAGTTCGTCACGGCGGGCGGCGTGCAGAGCCTGCACATAAGCCAGCCCCTCCGCATCCTCTACAGCCAACAGGGCCGCGCCCACGGCTACGTCCTGCGCAGTAGGGGCAGTGGCGGGCATGGTCAATGAAGCGGCCAGGGCTGCATCGTAGCCGCCCTGGATTTCGGTGCATTTGGCGGCCTTGGCATCGGGCAAAGCACGGGCGGCGGCCTCCTCGGCGGATTTCTTCTCCAGGCGTGCTTTTTCCGCCTGCCAGAGCTTCACATACGGCACGACCTGCTCGTCATAATCCTCAGCAGTCAGCGGCTTGTTGGGGCCGTCCGTCCACTCGGTATGGCCAGTGTCCCCACGCCATTGCAGGGCATGCAGATTTTCAGGAGCCACATAGGTAAAAACGAGGGCCGCGCCATCGACGATGATCAAATGGTCAGCGGGAACTACGGTAACTTGAGGCATGGAAAAACTCCTGGTTATGCCGCATGGCGGCGATTAAAAATGTCTTACCGGCACTGTCGGGGACACGACGCTGACGGAAGCACAGCTGGCCAGTCATAAACACTACGTCAGCCGCAATAAGGACCTGAATAATGCCAACGAAAATGAAGGAGCGAGCGGCAATCATGATACTGTGGGCAACTACAGTTCAGCTGGCTGGAACTACCTTACATCGCCGGTAGGAAGTTCGCAGGCCCATACCCATGATCTGACCGGGGCATCTGGGGATGCGTCATCTCTACCGCCGTACTACGTCCTCTCGTTTATCATGCGATGCGCATAATAAAGGATAACACGTAGTACGGTGGCAGGGAGGACGCCTCTCCAGACGCTCCATCCAGCGTGTGAGTGTGGGGTTGCGATCCACCGGTGTAGCCGGTGTAATTTGTTCCACGTTCGGGGTTATCACGCGCCTGTACTCGTATGTTAGTAAAATTATTACCATCTCCCATGGACATCGAATGCCGATGTTTAGCGACCTGCGCTTCCGTCAGGGTGGTCTCGCCGACAGTGCCGGTAAGACTGTGCGAATGCTTCTCCGAGCCGCCAGTGGAGCCAGCGGGCACGGAATCCGACGCGCCCCGAATCATGCGGCCGCGCAGGTCAGGCACGGGCAGGCCATTGGTGGTGGTGCCGTCGCACAGGCACCAGTGCATGTCCGGGGCATCTTCCCCCAGCGGGATGGGGAAGCGGTTGCCTTCACCGCCGAAGGTGCCGGAAAAGGCTATGATGCCGCCTACAGGCACATTGACGGCGGCGAGCTTGCTCTCGATGGCGTCCTTGACGGCCTTGCAGGTGGGGGCCGTGGTCGTGGAATCGGACAGGCCGGACGCCAGCTGGACGATGCCCGCCTGGGTGACGCTGGCCGCCAGGACGGAGAGAATCCCTTCCGGCGTGATATTCAGCCCGCCGCCCACCTGCACGAGGCCGGGCTTTGCCTTGGTGGCCAGGCCGGGTTTGGCGTTGGTGATGAGCTGGCTGATGGCCTGCCAAAGCTGACCATTGTCGCTTTTTTTCAGCTCCAGCCCGGCCCCGGTGATGACCGCCACCAGCTCCTCCTGCACGGCATTGAGCCAGGGAGCGGAAACAGTGGTGGCCGCCACGGGGATGGTCGGGTCCCCCTCGGTGAACTTGTGGTCCGGCGTGGCCGTGGACGTGTCGATGCGATGCATGGCTATTCCTCGATGTAGGCCACAAGGCCCACGGTATGCGCGGGTTTGCGCCAGTTGATGATGCACTCAAGAATGGGATCGCCCCAGGTGCGCAGGGCCTCGCCCGCCACGGATTGCCCGGCTTTGAACTCGCGCGGGGCATCGCCGGGGGCCGTCACCAGAAATGCATGGCACCAGCCGCCATTGGTCAGGGCATCCCCGGCGGCACTGTGTCCCGCCTTGAACTCCCGGTATTCCGTGACCTTGGCCTCATATCCGGCCAGGGCCGCATAGCGGCGCAGCCAGGCCAGAGAGATGCCGCCGCGCTCCTGCAAGGCCACGGCCAGCAGGGCCAGGCGCTCCTGCAACAGCTGGCCGCCCAAGGCGCAGGGGCCGGGCAGGCCGTAGACGCGCTCGTAATCCTCCAGCCACTGCTGATAGAGGAAGGGCCGCAGCCCGCCCACGGCATGGGCGGCATCGGCCTGCACGCGATCCAGCTCCCGGCCTTCCATGGCCAGCGAGGCGGCCAGATGCGGCCCGGATGGGGCATAGCTGACCGGCGGCAGCAGGGCCGCCAGCAGGTCGGCGTGCGGCATTACAGGGCCTCCAGCGTCAGGGTGCCCAGACGGCACCATTGCAGGTCAGTGGGCTGCACGTTGGCGGCCGGGGCGGTGATGACCACATCGGCCACGCCAGCCAGACCGGACACGGCGGCGGCGCAACGGGACAGCACCAGGGGCTCTCCGGGGCGCAGGTCCGCGATCTCGGCCTCAAGGGCGGCCCGCACGTCGGGGCGCAAGCTCTCCAGAGTGGCGGAAGCGGCCACGCGGAGCTTGAGGGTCATGTCCACGGACAGGGCCAGAGGAGCGTAGACCGTGGCCAGGGCCGTCACGGGCCGCTCGGCGTCGATATGGGCCTGACAGGCGGCCACCACGTCCTCGCCGGGGATACCGTCCGGGCCGGTGATGACCACATCCACCGTGCCCGCGCCCTGCCGCAGCGGGTAGACCTGGGCATCGGCCACACCGGGCACTTCCCGCGCCCAGCGCCGGTAATCCGCCGCCGTGCCGCCGGAAGGCGGGTTGCGCATGTATTCCAGCAGCCTGGCCAGCAGGGTGGCGTCGTCCTCGGCATCGCTGCCGCCGGTGAGGGTCAGGCGGGCGGCGGACTGCACGCCGGACGGTGCGGCCAGCAGGGTCACCGGGGCATCGTCCAGGTCGGGCAGCGCCCCGGCATCCACGGCCTCGCAGGGGACGGCGGCCGTGGCGGCCTCTGCCGCTCCGGACAGCGTCGCACCGGCCGTGGTGCGGTACAGCACGCCGGACAGATCCTTGGCCTGCGTGCCTGCGTGCACCACGGCACCGGTACGGCCCGTCAGGGTAAGCGTGCCCGTGGCCCGTGTGGCGGCTTTGCGGGTGATGCCGCGCAGGGCGCAGTGCTGCTCAAGATATTCGGGGTCCGCCGTGTCCGGCAGCAGCTGGCGGGCCTGCCAGGCGAGGAAGTCATACAGGCCGGACACCGCCGAGGCCGTGGCGCTGGAGCGGGCGAAATGGTCGCTGTCCCTGTCCTGCGGGGCCGTGGGGTCAAGGTTGGCGGCATCGCGCAGCATGCGCTGCCGGATGGCGGGGAAGATGGGAATGGTGTAGGGCATGGCGTCAGGCTCCCACAGGGACGAAATGCTCATAGCTGTAGCGCTGGCCCGTGGCGTCAGTGACGGTCACATGCAGCAGGCAGCGCCCGTCATGCGGCTGCTCGGCGCTGACCTCCACGGCCCGCGCCCTGCCGTCGTCCAGCAGGCCTTGCAGGGCCTGTTCCGCGTACTGGCGGGCCAGCAGGGCAATGCGCGGCACGTCCTTTTCCCGCGCCAGCTCATGCAGGCGGCTGCCCAGGGAGGTGTCGGCCCACCACGAGCCCAGCGGGGTCATAAGGCGCAGGTAGACGGCATTTTCCAGGCGGCTGATGCGCGCGCCGGTATAGTCGCCGGTGGCAGGGTCTATCCAGGTATCCATGCCTCAAAGACTAGCGGGCATGGGCGCAAAAAAAAGGTGGAAGCTGTTCAGCGCTTCCACCCTTTCCTGGGTTGGGGTGCCGTGCTTACTGCGGCTTGCCGGTAGAGCCGCCGCCCGTCTGGACACCGGTATGCGTGTGCCCGGTGAGGCTGATGCCGCCCGCCGTATGATCGCCGGACGAGGTGATGCTGCCGGTCTGTGTGATGTTGCCGCGCAGGGTCATGTCCGCCGTCATCTCCACGCGGTCGCCCTTCTGGCCGGTGGCGGTCATGTTGCCCGTCACGGTGGTTTGCGGGGTATCCAGCACGATGCCGTTGCCCGCTTCCACCGTCACCTGCTGCCCCACCGTCAGCCGGGCGTTGTTTTTGACGGTGATGGCCAGCTCGTCACAGTCGATCTCGATGACGCGGCCCTGTTTGATATGGATATACGCGCCGTCCTGGCTGTACATGCGCGCTTCTCCCGGCCCTACCTTGAGGCGGTAGGCCGCGTTTTCCGTGGCGATGATGACGCTGGCAGAGGTGCGCCCGCCCAGGGGGACCACGATGAGGTCGCTGCCTTCGGGCACGCCGCTGGAAAAGCCGAACTGTTGCAGCACCTCCACGGCCTGGGCCTGTTCCCCGGCCAGGGCATCGGCCTGCGCCAGTTGCAGGCCAGGCGCGTCATTGCGGGCCGTGAGGCGGGCGCGGTAGGGGAAGCGCAGTCCGCGCAGGGCACGGGCTATGCGGCTTTCGATGATCTCGATGATGCTCATGGTGGTCTATCCGGCGCAGAGGTCGCAGGTGCAGCAGTCGCCGCCCTTTTTGTGGTGCTTGCGTCTGGCCTTGGGGGCCGTATCCGGCAGCCACAGCGCCCAGGGCCGCAGGTACAGGGTGGAGACGGTGCCGCCCTGGCGGTCACAGGACAGGGTACGCCGGGCCAGCATGGTGTCCACGTCCAGGCCCAGGGGCGTGGAGAGGAGCCGGATATGCATGCCCGGCTCCCATACCGCCCCGCTGTCCGTGCGATGGCCCCGCACGCGGGCCACGGCCTGCCAGCTCTCGAAGATGGAATCGGAAAGCAGTTTGTTGGCCCTGGCCTGCGCCTGGGCAGTGGTCTCCAGGTGGGCGGCATCGCGGATCAGGGGCCGGGCAAAGCCCGCCTCAGCGTCACGGGCCACGGCCTTGATGGCGGGCTGTGCGCCCTCGTGTTCGTCGCCCGTGCCCTGGCCCAGTACTGTCACCTCAGACCAGCGGCGCTGGCAGTTATCCTCCAGGGACAGGTCCAGCACGTTGTTTTTGGTGCCCGTCGTGTCCAGGATCAGCTCGGCGTCCACGGCCCGGCCATAGTCCGGGGCGGCCACTTTCAGCACACCGTCCGGCGTGAACCACGGCCACAGGCCCGCCAGTTCGGCGGCCCGCTCCAGGGCTTCCCAGGCGCTCATGCCCGGTTCCACGGTGACCTTCTTCCGGCTGTCTCCGCCCTGTACGTCCATGCGGTCGATGCCCAGGGGGCGCAGGTAGGTGGCGCATATCTCCGCCAGGGTCAGCTCGCGCCGGGCCAGCACGGGCGCGGAGCAGTCCAGCAGGACGCCCGCCCGGTCCCTGCCGTGCAGTTCCAGACGATGTTCGCCCTTGGCCAGACGGCGGCGCACGGCGTCCACACGGCCCGTGAGGATCACGTCCGTACCCAGACGCACCTGTACCTCGGCCCAGGGCTTCACATAGTCGGGGATGGCCGTAGCCGGGATGCCCAGGGACAGGCTCCAGGCATCGGCGGGCGTGAAAAAGTCGCTGTCTATGCTGTAGCGTTCCCAGTCCCTGTGCTCATGCCCGGCGATGGCCAGGGTGATGGCATCGGTATCAGCGGACATAAACAAGCAGCTCCTGATTGGGGTCGATAAAATTGGGATTGCGCACTTGCGGATTGATGCGCCGCAGTTCGTCCGCGCGGGTGAAGTCGCCGTAGAGGCGGTGGGCCAGCAAATGGAAATTGCAGGCCAGCCCGGCGGTGCGTATGGCCAGCGGCGGACGGGCATTGAGGGCGGCCTCGGCCAGCTGCTGCATGGCCCGAGCCGCTGTGCGCAGGCGCTCGCAGACGGGATGCACGCTGCCCTGGGGCAGGGCCGCCGCCGTATAGTGCAGGGCGTCATCCAGCCGTGCCCGTACATTGCCCGCCAGCCCTTCGATCTCGCCCGGCGTCAGTGCGAGTGCGGGGGAGGCCATATCGGCCTTGAGCGCCTCGCTGGCGGCCTGTGCCGTGGCCTGGGCCTCCAGCAGGGTCACATGGGTGACGGCCACGCCCTGTGGCGTCCGGGCGCTGCCCGCATCCGGAACCGGGATGGTCGCCACGGCGGGGCGGGGCACGCGCAGGGCCAGCTGCGCCTCGGCCTTGCCTGACAGGGCGCTCTGCGGGCCGGATACCCAGGCGGGGCCATAGGCTCCGGCCCCGGTGGCGTAGGCTTTGACGGCTTCCGGGGCCGTGAGGGACACGAGCGGCAGTGCCGTGGAGAGGCCGCCAAACGCGGAGACCACGGACGAGGAAGCGCTGGCGGCGTCGGCTTGCAGGCCGCGCACGATGGCCTGCGCGTCGGCCACGAAGGCGGCAGGCACGTCCACATAGGACAGCACGGAACGCACCACACCGCGCCCGGCATCCAGCACGTCCAGCACGCCTTGCAATTCCGTCTCCACGCGGGCCTTGATATTGGCGGCGGTATCCGCCCACTGGCCCAAGGTCTTGCCCAGCTCGCTTTCCGACAGGCCCAGGGCCTCGTCCAGGCTGGAGGAAATATCCGCCAGCGCCTGTTCGGCCAAGCTACGGCTGGAGGTGGCCCCGAAAAAAGGGTTGTCCGTGACGGCTTCCACTGCCTCAAAGGTCACGGTGGCGTAGTCGTGCCGCTCCGCGCTGTGCTGTATCTGCCAGCGGCGCACGGCCACGGTGAGGCTGCCGAAAACGGGATGGATCAGCTCGCCCGGTCCGGCCTCCTCGAAGGCGGCCACCAGCGCCTTGATCCTGCTCTCATAGGCCACGCCCCAAAAAATGGCGGTCACGGGGATGACGCGGGGCTTGCGGCCCAGGTCCTCCACCTCGGCCCCGGAGCGGTACGGGTATTCATGGACGCACAGGGCCTTCTCGCCCCGGTCTTCCACGCTTTGCACTTCAAAGGTGACGCCCCGGAAGGAGGCGTCCTGCAACGTCAGGTTCCATGCCATGCTAACGCCCCTCCCCGGCGGCGTGGGTTTGCGCTAACGGCGCGCGGCTTCGCGGATCATGATATCCTCGCGGCTCTGGGCCAGCACGGCACCGTCCAGCTCCAGCGTGCTGTGCAGCTCCACCTTGACGGGCTGCTCCTGCGCGGCCCGCATGTTTTGGGCGGCCTCCAGCAGCGCGGCCTTGAACTCCTCCTGCTCGCGGCGCTCGTTATCCCGGCTGGCCAGCGTGGCCAGGCGTTCTTCCAGCCCTTCGCCGGTGTCCAGGAAGGACGTGGTGGTGCCGCCGAACAGCGCCGCGCCGTAGTCATCGAAGGCGTCCGGGCGTTGTTCCGGTCCCCGGCCCGTGGCCTCGGCGCGGGCGGAGAGGGCCGTCAGGTAGTCCGTGGGATCGTCCGGGTCATAGGGCAGCTTTCCGGCTGCCAGAGGGGCCTCGACCATGGTTTTTTGATACCACTGCTGCCCCAGCTCAGTGCCCAGGATACCGCCTAGCGTCGCTCTAATATTAATAAGATATTATATCTAGATTGTGATATCATTGTTCGTGGTAATC
>OGYZ01001562.1_pt1 | contig 17491 bp, 10 predicted proteins | sample 1576681 | NCBI WGS metagenome assembly OGYZ01 (sample SAMEA3541480, study PRJEB24748) | human gut metagenome | biome: human gut; feature: human-associated habitat; material: faeces | place: China | collected 2012 | reverse complement strand
TAATCATGAATCATACTATTGCACCCAAAAAAAAAGCAGATCAAGCATTTTTCCCGAATGATGATGCCCGTTACCAAAACCGACGAAAAAGACGCCTACATGATCGCCATGTACGGGGAGAAGATGAATCCTCCCATCTACAAAATGCCCTCGCAGGCTACAATACGGATCCTTACCACCGAAGGGTTTACCTACTTTGACAATGCAAAGCAACTATCCCGCTTCATCGGAATATGTCCAACCTATCAACAATCAAGAACATCCGTAAATATCAGAGAACATATCAACCGGAATGACGATGAACGTCTGCGATCTTTACTCTATATTGCCTTTTGGACTGCCTTGCGTTACAATAGTCGGGAGTGTTATATCCGATTAAAGGCAAATGAAAAACCATTCAAAGTAGCTCTGATTGCTGTGACTAACAAACTCGTCAGGCCTGTTCTTACCATTACTACAATCAACTCAATATATCGATGGATTTGTCCCGGCTAAAAAATAATCTTCGGTTCTTTTTTTATCTTTTTACTTAATTATTTGCTTTTTAATACATTTCCTCATAAATATTCGTTGGCTTTGCCTGCTTCCACTTGGAAAATACGAATTTTGAAGAATTGAAGATTTATCTTAACTTTCGAAAAAATTTCATGCGACGTGCGATTTATTCCCTCCATCCTCCGGTCGTTTCCGTTCAATGTCATGTTGTACTTCGTCGGATTCTTATCTCCGCCGCTCCCCGCCGCTGCCGCCTCCTATGACCGAATCCAGACCCTCTCGATGGACGAAGGACTCCCGCACAGCGACGTAAATGCGATTACGCAAGATCGTGACGGCTATCTTTGGTTCGCGACATTCAGCGGGCTGAGTAAATACGACGGATACAGACTCCAAACCTTTCGGACCGACAATTCCGACCTCACCAGCGACCGGATACTCTGCCTATTCGTCGCCCGGGATTCGTCCCTTTATATCGGAACCGAATCCGGAGGGCTGAACCGTTACGATCCGGTGTCCGAAACGATATTTCCGGTCGCCGAAGAGCCGACAACCTCTGCAGACCAGGTGATCAACAACATTTTCGAAGATCGAAAAGGTACCGTATGGGTCTGTCGAAACGACGGATTGGGGTACCTCACACTCCGAGGAGCAACCACTTATCTGCATGTCAAGAACCGATGGAGAGGATTCTACATACAGTGCGGAACCGCCTTGGATTCTTGCAGACTGCTACTGTCGACCGATGCCGGCCCCGTCATCTATAACCCCGAAACCGAGGAGATACAAAATATCCTCCGGGATGAAATCAAAACCCGCTGTTTCTCGATGCAGTCTTTCGCAGACGGCAAAATCGCGCTTTCCGGAGGATGGGGCGTTCGGATCTATGATCCGAAAACCGACGACCTACAGAGAATCTGTGACTTCTCATCCCGGGTCACGACGCAGGACAATCACGGAAACATCTGGGTCGGAAGTTTCAACCGGGGACTGTACAAATACGACCGGAATGGTATTAAGATTGTTCACTACCACCCCAAACTCCCCATTCCTCATGCCGTCAACTCCTTTGAGATCAGCGCACTGTTCGAGGATCGTTCCGGGGTGCTTTGGATCGGAACGATCGGCGGCGGCTTGAGTAGGCTCAATGTCGTCGAAAAACATATCGAATGCTATACCGAAGCGCAGGGCTTGTGTGAAAATCGGATCATCACGTTCCTCGAAGCCCGCGACGGAATACTTTGGGTCAGCACACATGGCGGCATCAATCTGTTTAATCGAAGTTCCGCAACTTTCCGGGAGCTGCGCATAAATGGATTGCCGAGCATCCAATTTGCAACCGTATCAGCCTTCTTTATGGCCGAAAACGGCGACATCTGGCTCGGAACGTGGGACAAAGGATTGTGGGTCATCGACAGCCGGGATATCGACCGGGCGATACAGACCGGTCAGGTCCGGGCCCGACAACTCAAACATCCGGTCATCGACGGGGAATTGTCCGTGTTCCGAATCGTTGAAGATCGCGACAGACACCTGTGGATCAGCTCGAACCGGGGATGTTTCGAATACATTCCATCCCACGGGGATTTCAAAACCGGGCAGTGGATCAACTATACCCACAACGGAGATGATCCCAATTCGTTATGCTCCAATTTCACGACGGACATCTACCCCGATACCGTCACCGACAATAAGACCATCTGGATCGGAACCCGCTCGGGGCTGAACCGAATCGTATTCGATGCCGACGGCAAGGCGAACTGCCAGCGAATCGAACTCGCCGCTACGAACGCCCGTGAACGGAAGGTGTGTAGTTCCGATGCCTTCATCTCGACGATTCACTGTGACCGGAAGGAGGGGGGTCTTTGGATCGCAACGATCGGCGAAGGTCTCTTCCTTATGACCGAAGGTCGTTGCGGCGGGAAAACGCCCCGTTTCAGCTGTTTCGACACATCCAACTCCCGGTTCTTCAATAACGAACTGGAGAGCCTGCAGGAGGACGACCACGGAGCCTTCTGGATCGGCGGCTACGGAATCACCCGCTTCGATCCCCGGGATCACTCGATCCGGCATTTTACGGTAAAGGACCAATTGCAGAGCAACTCCTTCAAAATCTGGGCATCGTACAGACTCCGCAACGGCGAGATGGTTTTCGGAGGCGTAAAGGGGTTCAACATTTTCCATCCGGACAGCATCACCGACAACGACATCCGCCCGCGCACGGCCATCTCCCGGCTTAAGATTCGGAATCAGACCGTCTCGGCCGGAGATTCCGTTTGCGGACGCGTCGTCCTGCCGCGCGCCATCAACCGGCTCAACAAACTCGACCTCTCCTACAACTGCAACAACCTCACCTTCGAATTTTCGGCCTTCGCCTACGTCGATCCCAAGTACAATACCTATAAATATAGAATGGAGAATTTCGACACCGACTGGAACTACACCAGCGGACTGTCGCCTCAAGCCGTCTATACCAACTTGCGCCCGGGCAGCTACCGGCTGGTCGTATATGCCTCGAACGAAGACGGATACTGGTCTCAGGCCCCTGCGGTGCTCGAAATCACGATACGTCCGCCCGTCTATGCCACACGCTTGGCCTGGCTTTGCTACATTGCGCTAACCATCCTTTTTCTCTACAGATGGCACCGCCGTTCACTGCGAAAACTACAGGAGCGCCACCAGATAGAGCTCGAACGCAACAAATACTATGAAGAGCAGAAGAGCAGCGCCAACATGCTACAGTTCTATACCGATATCGCCCACGAGCTCAAGACGCCGCTCTCGCTGATTACAGCCCCAGTCGAAGAGCTGCTCTTGAATCCGCATATCGGAAAAACGACGCGCAACAGACTGGAACTCGTCAACCGCAATGCGGGGGCATTGAAGACCCTGCTGGAACAAATCCTCGACTTGCGCAAATACGAAAGCCACAAAATGGAACTCGCGGCTGTGCAAACCGATGCGTCGGAATTCCTCCGCGGTATAGCCGAACTGTTCAAGCCGTTGGCCGACCAACTTCAGATACAGTTCTCGCAGGAGATTCCGAACGATCCGCTCATACTCTGGATCGATCGTCGGAAAATGGAGATCGTTATCGCTAATTTGCTCTACAACGCATTCAAATACAGTCGGAAAAGTTCAGGGAAAGTGAATCTCGTCTGTGAAGAGCAACAGCTGTCGGTAACCATTTCGGTGGAAGATAATGGAATCGGAATAGCCCGGGATGAACAGTCCCGGATCTTCGAACGTTTTTACCAGGCTCGAAACAACAACTCGCCGCAAAAAAGCATCGGCATCGGACTCTCCCTGGTCAAGCATATCGTTACTCTGCATCATGGAGAAATTGAAGTCGCATCCGAATTGAACGTTGGTTCGCTCTTCCGGGTCCGGATCCCGAAGGGATGTGCGCACCTCGCTCCCGAACAGATCAAAGATTCCGACAAGGTCCCGGGTCGGCCATTTCAGAATCTCCCGATAGGGATGGATTCCGCGCTGTCGGACTTCGGTGACGATCAATTCGAATCGGAGATGGCGGCGGAAACCGCAATCGGGAACGATCGTGGAATGCAGTGCGGGCTCCTGGAAGAAAATACGCGCCACGGAGCAGCTGCATCTGATGGAAAAAGAGTTTCGATTCTCGTGGCCGAGGACAATACCGCCTTGCGGGATTATCTTCGAAGCGCGCTGGAGAACCGATACAACGTCTCGACGGCACGAAATGGAGAGGAGGCTTATTGTCAGGCAATCAATGAACAGCCCGATCTGGTGCTTACAGACATCGTCATGCCGGGAATGTCGGGAATCGAACTTTGCCGCAAAATCAAGGAGAATTCCCGGACTTCGGCAATCGGGGTCATTCTACTTACGGCCCACAATCTGCAGAACTACGAAGTATCCGGATACCGTGTCGGAGCCGACGCTTATGTAGCAAAACCGTTCTCCCTTGAAGTGCTCTTCTCCCGTATCGACAACCTTGTTGCCCGACAGAATAAAATCCACAAAAACAGTCAACCTATAAAGGAGATTCCCATTTCAGAAGTCGCTGTGGAGAAATCCGAAGATCTCTTCCTTGTCAAATGTACCGAAACCATCGAGACCGAAATAGCCGATCCGCGATTTGACGTCCTACAGCTTTGCCGCAAAATCGGCGTGTCACGATCGCAGCTCTACCGGCGTATTCTTGCCCTCACGGGGTTGACGCCCATACAATTCATTCGCAGCATCCGGCTAAAGCACGCTGCATCATTCCTTGCCCAAGACGGAACACTTCCTGTCAATGAGGTAATGTATCGCGTAGGGTACACCAATCTCAGCCACTTCGCCAAAATCTTCCATGAGGAATTCGGACTCTACCCCAAGGAGTTCGCCCTCCGGAACCGGAGCAAAACGGGAAAAGTGGACTCCGCGTCGGAAATCTTCTCCAAAAACGAGCCCGAGACGCAGAAATGACCCCGGACGATTTTCTCAAATAAATTAAAAAATACTTTTCCCGTCATCCGTGTATTTTGAGACATTTGCGTTGATTTTTTAGGTTTTTAATAGTTTCCTTTGCATCAGCTGCACCAAATGCGGCAATTTGAAAACCTAAACTAAATCAACGCAAATGAATCATTTTCTCTCTCCATGCTCTATCCGCCGGGGTCGGATCATCCGATCCGCCTCCTTTGGGCCCGGAAGTCTCACCGGGCAGAATCCGAATATTCCGAGGAATACATATCTTGAGAATATGATTCCATGATTCGGACAGGGACGCCGGAATTCTTCATGCAAGAAAGCACTCCGGATTCCCTGACCGAAAAAATACCTACATTCCAAAAACTGCGAACCATGAAACAGCTATTCTTTCATCTCGTGCCGGTTCTTGCCTTTGGGTTGGTACTGGCTGCTTGTGACAACGATTCGGACGAGTGGACACAACCTTACGAATTCGCTTGGAGCTACGGCGCGGAATCACAATTCAGCGTCGGGAAACCCGCTACATTTACGGACCTTTCGCTCGGGGTCGAAACCCGCGAGTGGAGTTTCGAAGACGCAACACCTGCGACCTCCACGGATCCCGAACCGAGCGTCGTATTCAATTCGAAAGGCATAAAGACGGTAACCCTTACAATCCATTTTCTCAACGGTCAGGTGCAGTCCGAATCGTTCGACATTGAGGTATTTTACCCGCTTTCGGCTCGGATCAAAGCCTTGGAACTTACACCGAAAGGCTGTATTCGGCTCGATACCCCCGTCTCGTTCGGCCTTACCGAAGTCGAGGGTAATCCGACATCCTACCAATGGACATTCGAAGGCGGTACGCCTTCCTCGTCGACTGATCCCGCCCCAGTGGTCACCTGGACTTCGGCCAACAAAAACGGAGCCCGAATCTCCTGCAGACTCACTCGGGCCGACGACGGAATGACAACTACCGTCGAACAGACTTTTATTGTCGGAAACTATCCAATGCTGCACCCCATTCCCGAGAAGGATTATGATCCCTGGCGGTTCGAACTTTCGTCCATTGGAAAATGGACGCTCTGGAACACGACCACTTCCGCGGATGATCTGACGACTAACACCTCCATCGTCAGCGGCGGGGCCGATGGCTCGAAGCAGGCCCTCAAGGTAACGCTCAAACCGGGAGTCATCTATCAGTTGTTCACGCGAGACAACTGGGTTTGCAACGCCCAACTCGTTGCCGGACAAAAATATGAAGTCTCCTTCTGGCAGAAAACGGATGCCGCGGAGGGTTCGCTTATCGTCTTGACGGGCATCTATAACAATCTGCCCTCCTGGTCTTGGAATGAATACCTCCAGGTACTTGCGAGTGACCACTGGAGCATCTACTTCCCCGATATTCCTTTCGAGGAACAGGTGGAAGAGATGTTCGGAATTTGGAGTAATATCGAATATCCGCTTACCGAAACGATCACACTCCCGGCATCTCCGGAGCTGATGCCTTCCGCAGAGTGGAAACAGGTCCGGTTCGAATTCACGGCCACAAGCGCCAAATACGAATCGTTGCTAAACACCTATCCCCAATTCGCTCTTCTGTCAGCCGGCTCCGCTGATGTAAACTGGTATTTGGACGACATACAAATCAATCTTATCGAAGAATAACCCGAATAAACTATTCGCTATGAAACGATTCGTTTTCTTACTGGCCGGCTTGCTGCTCATTGCTTCGAGTCTCCGGGCCCAGACCTCCGTCAGCGGTACGATTACCTCCCCGGATGGAAAGCCTGTCGCCGGCGCGTCGATAATCATCGAAGGCAGCACCGTCGGTGCCACGTCCGATGCCAAGGGTTTCTATCGGATCAAAGTCCGTTCATCCAAAGATATTCTCGTCTTCAACTTCCTCGGGTACCGGGAGGTTCGCGAATCCGTCGGGCAGCGATCCCTGATCGATGTCGTACTCTCACCCTCCGACCTTCAGATAGACGACGTCGTTGTTGTCGGTTACGGTGCCCTACGGAAAAAGGACATGACCGGAGCTGTTGCCTCGATCAAGGCCGATGCCTTCGAAAACCGGGTACTTTTCTCCGTTGACGACGCTTTAGCCGGCGGAGTGGCCGGTCTGATGGTCAACTCCTCATCCGGAAAACCCGGCTCGGAGTCGAGCATGCTTATCCGCGGTGCAAACTCCCTGACCGGCTCCACTGCCCCGCTGATTGTCCTTGACGGATTCCCGCTCTTCGATGTCAGCACCTCCACCGGGGGTGGCATAGACGGATATGACACCGGCATGTCCTCGCTCTCGATGATAAACCCCGACGATATCGCTTCGATCGAAGTGCTAAAAGACGCCTCGGCAACGGCAATATATGGTAACCGCGGAGCCAACGGAGTCATTCTCATTACCACCAAACGAGGCCGGGGCGACAGCGGAAAGATCCAATACAACACCTACTTCGGATTTCAACAGATGAATAAGCGGTATGACATGATGGATTTTCGCCAGTACGCCGCCTATCAGGTTGATCGAAACTCCTCGAACAACCACCTGTTCACGGACCCTATCACCATGCAACCCCGCACAATCGGAGACGTACAGTCGCGGGACTGGCAGGATGAAATCTTTCGTACCGGATTTATTCAAAACCATTCGCTATCTATTTCACACTCTACTGAAAAAACGAGTATGTTCGTCTCCGGTTCCTACATGCAGAACAAATCGGTCCTCATCGCCACGAATTGGCAGAAACTCACGGCTAAAGCTACGATCGACCACCGATTCACGGATTTTATACGCACGGGTGTCGATATCGGCTATAACCGAATCGTCGACGACGGAGTGCCGACCGGCGGCGAAGGCACGTCCCAGGTTGCAGGCGTCATCACTTCGGCCCTGACGGCTCTTCCTTTCGAATTCGACGAAACGACTCAGGCCTATTTCCGCCGTGCAGGCGTCTCGCAGTCCTCGCTCGACTCTTATATCGACAACTATCACGGGAATCCGGTCAACATCGCCAATGAGACCGAACTCACCAAACGCATCAACCGAATGATGCTCAATGCCTATGTCGAGGCCGACATCCTTAAGAATCTGACCTTGCGCATCACGGCAGGATATGACAGTTATTCGCTCAAAGACCGCCAGTTCTATCCCACCTCGACGCCCCGCGGCTACTTTTACAAGGGGCAGGGTATCATCGGCAGTTCTGAATCCGGAAGTTGGATCAACGAAAACACGCTCACCTGGAAGCCCGTATTCGGGAAACACCGTCTCAATGTCCTCGTCGGCATGACTGAACAAGGATACACGAACTTCTACGATCGCAGCGAAACCACTCAATACGAATACGAGGATCTCGGATCGAATAATGCCCAGATGGCTAAAGTTTTCAACGTCTACTCCAGCAAGGAGCAGGTCCGGTATGTCTCGCTCATCGGTCGAATTAACTACTCATACGACAACCGTTACATTGCCACTTTCACCCTCCGCCGCGATGCTACCTCGCGCTTCATCAACGACAAGTGGGGTACGTTTCTCTCCGGTGCATTAGCCTGGAACATCGACAGCGAAAGATTCATGCAGAATCAAAATACCGTCAGCGCCCTCAAACTGCGTCTGAGTCTGGGCGAGGTTGGCAACTCAAATGTCCCCACCTCGGGCTCCTACTCGCAGCTCTACGGAACGAACTACTCCTTCGGAACCATTGAGACCATCGGGCAGTCTTCTTTGTCTATTGCTAATGAAAACCTCTCCTGGGAGACCACTCGCGAAGTGAACGCAGGATTGGAGGTCGGGTTATGGAACGACCGGCTGAAATTCACGGCAGACTTCTATGACAAGGTTACCCGGGACCTGTTGCTTGAGGCTCCCGTTGTTAACATCGTCGGATTCGACAAGGCATGGCAGAATATCGGCAAAATGCGCAACCGCGGTATCGAGTTGAGCCTGAACGCCCAGTTGATCAACCACAAGAATTTCAAATGGAATTTCTTCGCCAACTTCGCCCGCAACAAGACCAAAATTCTTGAACTCGGCCAGGGCGGAGCCCCGATCCTGCTGGGTGTCACTTGTCTGAGCGGTCAGAATGCCGTCATCCTGCAAGAGGGCGGAGAGATCGGAGACATATACGGATACGTCACCAAAGGTGTCTATGGACTAAATGATTTCGAAATCGACGGAATAACGCCGAAGCCTGATGTCGCCGTCGAAACCGGAGCCGAAAAACCCGGGGCCATGCGCTTCGCCGACCTGTACAAGGACGAAAAGATTACATCCGACGACCGGACCGTAATCGGAAACTCGACACCCGATTTCTTCGGAGCCTTCGGCACGAACTTCACCTGGAAGAACCTCGACCTCAACCTCTCGTTCCAATATTCATACGGAGGCAACGTCTACAACGCAAACTACAATCAGCTCGCAGCGTTCACCGGAACCACGAACAACCAAATGGCATTCTTCGAGGAGCGTTGGTCGCCCCGGAACCTTGCAAGCACGCAATACTCCACGATGACGAACGGAGCGGTCTGCTCGGCATTCGTCGAAGATGCCTCGTTTCTGCGGCTCCGCTCTGCACGGATCAGCTACACCTGTCCGCGCAAATGGTTCGGCCCTAACAGCCACATCGGCTCGATCAAGTTCTATATCGCCGGAGAAAACCTCTTCGTCCTCACTCGATACTCGGGCTACGACCCCGAGGTGTACTCCAACCAAGGTTCCAGCAGCATGAGCAATATCCTCACGTCGGGCTTCGACTACGGCTGCTTCCCCCGCCCGCGCACCTTCACCGCAGGTATTAACATTCTGTTCCAGTAAAACGATCTCCATCATGAAAAAGTTCATCACCTCCGCATACTCGCGACTCGGCCGCTTTGTCGTTATCGCGGTTGCAGGCTGTATCTTCTCGGCGTGCAGCGACTTCCTCGATGTCCCCCTCGAAAGTACCGTGGCGACCTCCAACTTTTACAAGACTGCCGAAGAGTTCGACATGGGACTCACGGGCGTTTATAACATGCTGCTCTCGGCCGAATGGGCCAATGGCGACCGATACGGGTCCTATTTTCAGGGTTTCCTCATCCTTGGGCGCGTCGGAACCGATGAGATGATCATTCCGACCAACATCGACGGAAACGAGACAGAACTCTGCAACTACACCTACACCCCTTCGCATCGCTACATCTCCCGAACATGGTATGTCCAGTATCGCGGGATACAACGCGCCTGCGTTATCATAGACCGTCTGACTGACACCGATATCGGCAATGAAAGCGAGAAGAAACGGATTCTCGGCGAAGCCTATTTCCTGCGGGCCTTCTACTACTTCCATCTGGTAAGGCTTTTCGGTGAGGTGCCGATCATCAACCACGAAGTTACCGATCTCACAATGGTGCAGACTGAAAAGTCTTCCGTGGCCCAAGTCTACGAACAAATCGTCAGTGATCTGAAACTAGCCATCGGGAACCTTCCGGTGTCGAATGCGAACGGCCGGGCTCACTACTACGCAGCCAAAGCCCTGCTCGGCAAGGTCTATTTGCAAATGGCCGGCGAACCTTTGGAAGACTCCAAAGCTGCGGCTTTAGCCGAAGTCGAACTCAACGAGGTTATCCAGAGCGGTCGTTTTGAGCTCGTGAAGGATTATTTCAGTCTGTTCGATGCGTCGAACGAATACAGTTCCGAATACCTATTCGATGTCGAGTTTGCCAACAACGGTACAACCACCTACGGAGGCCAGGTCGGAACTATCGATGGTGTTCAGACCCCCAATAACCTCTATTGGTCTGCGGTATGGAGTACCCAGGAGTTCTATGAAACGTACGATCCCGCCGATCTGCGCCGCGACAACATAGCTCGCTTCAAATATGTTTACGACGACAATCAGAATCTCGTCAAGGAGGATCTCAGTTCCGAACCGATCTACTACGCCTACAAGTTCCGCCATGCCCTGACTGAGGAGGGACGGGGGCCGGGATGGGCAAACTGGGCAAATCCGATCAACTTTCCGATCATCCGTTATGCCGACGTGTTGCTGATGTATGCCGAAGCCGTTTGGCGGGCTCACGAAGTTCCTTCGCCCGAAGCGCTCGAATATGTCAACCAGGTGCGACGCCGTGGTTTCGGAGTCGATATCAAGACTCCGAATGAAGCGGTTGATCTGAAGATGATGGACGGCGACAAGTTCGCCGAGGCCCTGCTCGCCGAGCGTAGTTTCGAACTCTGCTTCGAGGGACAGCGCTGGTACGATCTGGTCCGCTTCGGAAAACTTGAGGAAGGCGTGAAGAAACTGGCCAAGTATTCGAGCGTGGCGACCTCCCAGGCGCAGAACTTCCAACCCAAACACGTAATCTTCCCCATTCCGCAGGATGTTATCGACGCCTCGAATGGGAAGATCGAACAGAATCCGCTTTGGAAATAAAACCCGATCCTTCATTCAAATTACGAAACCATGAAAACACATGCATTATACGTCGCTGGTGCCGCTCTGATGATCGCACTGTCGTCCTGTGACCGCGATCTTGACCTCGCGCATGCCTACAACAACGGTTCCAGTTCGAAACCCTACGAATTCGATGCGGATTTCAATCCGGATGATTACACCGATTTTGGAACGTTCGTCGTCGGTGACCGCAACATCTGTTGGCAGGATCCCCACATTCCCCGGTATATGCTCTGGCTTGACGGAAAGATCTCCGTCGGGAAATACGATGATTCGGGACTGTTTACGACCTACTGGTCTGCGGACAATTCCCTGCGACAGGTATCCGCCAGTCCCTGGCTCGATGAGAACGTCAATGCCTTGACCTCCGATATGGAGGTCTTTGGCAAGTGCATCGAACCCGTATCCGGATTTTACGACGGCGGCGCATGGTTCATCGGCGTGCATAAACTCATGGACGGTCGGTTGGCCGGATTCTTCCATGCCGAGAGCCATTGGCCCGGAGTCTCCGCCGCCTATAAGTCCATTGGCGTCACCTATTCCTCGGACAACGGACTGACCTGGGAAACGGGCAGACGGATCCTTTCCGGAACCGACCCCAAACCCGAAAATCCCGCCGGGCAGGGTGAGTCCTACGGCTTGGGAGACGGGTGCGTAGTTTGGAACGACGCGCGCAAAGTCTGGATATGCTACTACTCGGGCTATTGCGATGACCCCGGAAACTACATGATCACGATGGCCTGTTCGGAGGATCCGGCCGGAGCTGCCGGAACCTGGAAAAAATGGGATGGCAAAGCATTCACCGTCGAAGGCTGCAACGGGCAGACACAACTCGGCGGCGCAAACATCAAGATCGCCAATCTCGATACCTATGCCGGCGGAAATCCGTCGGTCATGTGGAACCACTACATAGGCAAATGGGTGATGGTCTATCATTCGTGGAGCCGACGCATTTGTCTTTCGACGAGTGCCGACGGTATTGCGTGGGAGGCCCCTATATCCCTCAATCTGGGTGAGGAGGAGGCCATGTATCCCAACCTGATCAGTGAAGAGGGAGATCAAACCGGGGGACAGGCTGTCCGCATGTATTATGCTGCAGACATGAATGATCTCGGACAACGCAGTCTCGCATGGAGAAAGGTCGTATTTTATTGATGTTTGGAATGTCGATCCGAAAATTCATCATTCTTTCCGCGCTGATCGTTTCCGGATGCATTTCGCATCCGGAAACGATTGCCATCGACTTCGATTCCGGAACGGAGGACTATACGCCTCTTGTACGCAAGATCCTTGCGGAGCATCCAGCCGGTGAGGTCACAATCCGATTCGGAGCGGGGACGTTCGACTTCTATCCCGAACAGGCGGCCGGCAGCTATCTCTGCGTTTCGAACAACGACAACGGCTATAAACGCTGCGCTTTTCTGCTCGAGGAGATGCGACGTGTACGGATCGAAGGGGCTGGAGAAAAAACCCAGTTGAGATTTCACGGCGCAATCGTTCCGTTCCGCGTCGCTCGATGCGAACAGATCGTTTTCGAGGCTTTCACGATCGATTGCGACGCATCGTTCATCTTCGAAGGCCTCGTCGTTGGTAACGATCCTCGTACGCACAGCATCACGCTCCGTCCGCTCGATCCGGAACGTTTCGAGATCCGGAGCGGGGAACCCTGGTTTACGGGCTACGACTGGGCGAGTCCGTTCGGTGAAAATATTTTGTTCGATCCCGGAACCCGTTCGCCCTACTATCAGGCCGAACAGTACGAACACGATCAAAAAAAAACGCTGCAGGCCGAATGGATCGGCGATTCGCTTGTCCGTCTGAGCGGCTACTCGTCTCGGGAGCTGCCTCCTGTGGGAAGCGTCTATACGGATAAAGGCCCCCATTCGACTAACCGCCGCTATCCGGGATTCTCGTTTTACAAGTCGGCCGGTGTTGAAGTCCGGAACGTCACGCTTCACGATTCGGGCGGCATGGCGCTGATCGCCGAGAACTGTCGCGACGTCGTCTGCTCGCAATACCGGGTTGAAGTCCCGCCTCAAAGCGGCCGGATGGTCTCTGCATCGGCCGATGCCACTCATTTCGTCGGATGTTCGGGAAAAATAGTGCTCCGGGCCTGCCGGTTCGAAAGCATGCTCGACGATGCCACGAACATTCACGGTGTTTACATGACGGTTGTGGATCGGTTTTCCGGGAACCGGTTTGGGGCCAGTTTTGGGCACTTTCAGCAGGAGGGTTTCGATTTTGCCGAACAAGGTGATTCGCTCGTCTTCATCGATCGTGCCGATCTGGGGGTACTCGGCTGCGGACGAGTCGAGGAGGTGAACCACGTGAATGAAAACTATTACATCATTCGAACCGGATTCGACCTGAGTGCAATTCCGGACTCGGTGCACATTGCCGTCGGGAACCGCGCGGCCGATGCCGATGTCGAAATATCGGAATGCACGGTTCGTTATAATCGCGCCCGGAGTTTTCTGCTTTCGACTCCGGGCGACGTATGCGTCGAAAACAGTGATCTTTCTTCAATGATGGCCGGAATACGCATTTGCGGTGACGCCAACTACTGGTTCGAATCGGGACGTACGCGCAACGTCGTGATCCGTAACAACCGATTCGGCACGATGGCTACCGGCGGCCGGTCTCCCCAGGCCGTTCTGCAGATCGACCCCGTTATTTCGCATGATGCCCGGAGCGGGGGGACTCCGTATCACGGATGTATCCGTTTCGAAGGAAACCTCGTGGAGTCGTTCGACAACCAGTTGATTTATGCTCTCTCGGTCGATTCGCTCGTCATCAGCAGGAACCGGTTCGTCGATCCCCGCCGGTTTGAGCCCCGGTTCGCCGGTCTCTCGGTCATCGATGCCCAGCACTGCCGCAGCGTCACAGTCCGGAACAATGACTTCTCCGGGTGGAAGGAAAATTCGACAATCAGTCTGGTCGACTGTTCCGAGCATTGTTTGGAGGGTGAAGAGATGCCTCGAATGGTTGAGAATCCTAATCCGTACTTCTATGAAAATTAGTCGATACATCCTCCCGATTCTCGCGACCGCATGGATCGGAAGCGTTTCATCCCGGCCGTTCGGAGATACGCTTCGGATGCGAGATTTCGGTGCGTTGCCCGATTCGGGAGAGGATGCTTCCGAAGCCTTGCGAAAAGCCGTCGCTACCATCGGAAAGCGGGAAATCCCCACCGTATTGTGTTTCGAGTCGGGGCGGTACGATTTCCATGCCCCTGAGGGGCAGGACGACCGGGTGAACATCGTGGCAAGACTCCGCGGCATTCGGGATTTAATAATCGACGGCGGTGGCGCTGAATTCATCGCACACGGGCGTTTGATGCTTTTCTTGGCTGAGGAGTGCGAAAGACTGACGATTCGCAATTTCTCGCTCGACTGGGAACGCCCCTATATCACACAGGCTTCGATCGTTGCTCTTGGGGACGGCCATGTTGACCTGGCTATCGATCGGAAACGTTATCCCTACCACATCGAAAAGGGGCGGATCCGCTTTACGGATGAGACTTGGGAGCGTGAAATCGATCCCGAAAGTTATTCTACGGCTTACGATCCGCAAAGCGGTGCGGTGCTTTACGGTACCCGGGACTGTCCTCTCTCGGACCGCAATGCAGTCTTCCGCGGCGAAGCCCGTGAAATCGCTCCGGACACGGTCCGCTTCTTCGGGACGGTCGACCGTCCCCTGCCGATCGGTACGGAACTCGCTCTTTACCATGGGCGGTATTTGTCCAACGCTATGACGGTGGTGAACTGCAGGAATGTCTGCTTCGAAAAAATCGACCTGCGCCATTCTCCCGGAATGGGCGTTTACGGACTCCGCAGCGAGAACATCCTGCTCAAGGCGGTTTGTACGGTCGTCAATCGTTCCGAAAAGCGTCGGTTCAGCTGTGCTGCCGATGCGTTCCACTTTACCAACTGCCGCGGATTGATCGAACTTGACGGCTGCAACTGCAACGGACAGGGTGACGATGCCTTGAACATACACGGCATCTATGCCCGGATAGTCGCTGTTTCGAAAGACCGGAAACAGATTGAGTTGTTCGGAGTCCGGTTCCCGGCAGAACGGGTGTTCAAAGCCGATGATGAGATCTGGCCGATTGTACGAACGACCGGATCTCGGGGGGCCCGGAACCGCATTGAACGCATTGTCAGGAAAAGCAGCAAGCGGCTTGTTGTCGCCTTGCGTGAGCCGCTCGATAAAACATTCAGGGAAGACGATTTTATCGAAAACGCCTCGTGGTATGCCAACGTATCGATTCACGATTGCTACTTCGGGCGAGCCAACCGCGCCCGCGGCATCTTGCTCACCACTCCCGGAAAGGTTGTCGTACATAACAACCGCTTCATGACGGCCGGAACGGCAATTCTCATCGAAGGAGATACCGACTACTGGTTCGAATCGGGCGCCGTGTGCGACATGGATATCCATGACAACCTTTTCGAGAACTGCGGCACTTCGGCTTCGAACAACGGCGGATCCGGCTGGGGCGAAGCCCTCATCAGCATCACTCCCTCTTTCCGTCCGGCAGACGAAAGCAGCCCGGTCTATCATCGCAATATCCGGATCCGCAACAACCGCATTCTCACTTATGACCGTCCGCTGCTCCACGCCCGATCGGTTGAGGGACTGCAGTTCGTGGCAAACTGTGTCGAACAAACATACGATTTCCCCGCCACAGCCGCACAACGCCAATCATTCTGCCTTGAGGGGTGTCGAAATGTGCGCATCGCCGAGAACCGGTTTATCGGCTACGGCAAACCCGATTTCGAACTGATCCATATGAACCCAAATAATATCTGTCATGAAAAAGCGAAATAAGAAAATCATTGCTGCACTGAGCGCAATCTTCGGGCTGCTTGTCATCGGGGCATTGTGCTGGAGTTTCGTACTCTGTTACAGGACACTCCATCCGCCCCGCCTGACCGATCTCAGCTGGCTCACCCGGCAATATCCTCATACCACAGAATGGCTCGACAGCATCCGCAGCAACGGATTGCTGCATGATATCGTACGGTTGAATGCCGACGGAGAGCGACTCCATGCCCGGTGGCTATGGGCTCCGGAGCCTACCGAAAAGACCGCCGTGCTCTTTCATGGCTATCAGGGTTCGGCGGAAACCATGCTCATGATCGGCTATCTCTTCAACCATGATTTCGGATTCAATGTTCTGATTCCCGATCTGCGCGGTCATGGGCAAAGCGAACCTTCGGCCATCAGCATGGGGTGGACTGAACGAACGGAAGTGGTGGACTGGATCCGAACGGCAGATTCGCTTTTCGGCGGCAATACGCAGATCGTCCTGTACGGCGTTTCGATGGGTGCCGCCACTACGATGATCGCCGCTGCCGAAGAGTCGCTGCCCGCATGTGTCCGCTGTGCCGTGGAGGATTGTGGCTACACTTCAACCCGGGATATCTTTGCCGATTCTTGGGAGAAGCAGTGCCGACTGCCGCTCTTTCCGCTCTTCCATCTATCGGACCTTTGGTGCCGGATCCTCTACGGATGGAGTTTCGCAAAGGCTTCTCCGCTCGATGCCGTGCACCGATGCAGGTTGCCTATGTTGTTCATTCACGGCGACAAGGACTCGGTCGTCCCTGTGGAAATGGTTCACCGGCTGTACGAAGCGAAAATCGGAGACAAGGAACTCTGGATACTTTCCGGCGTCGATCATGGTGCCGCCTATCTCCACGATCCGCAGATATATGCGCAGCGCGTCCGCACATTCGTGGAGCACTGGTTCGAATGCCCCGCCATCCTTGAACAATGAAATGACAATGAAAAAACTGCTGTTCCTTCTTTTTTGCACCGGGCTCGGACTTCCTGTTGCATGCCTTACCTGGCGAAGTATCCGCTGGCGCTGGTGCTGCACAAAAAGAACGGCGTAACGCCGGAAGTAGTAGACACGCTGCGACGCTGGCTGACTGACGTGCAGGGGCAGTGCTTGCCCTATGCGCAGGTGGCCGCCCTCTACCCGGAGTTTACGCCGGGAGTAGTGGCACAGACGTTTATTGGGCGGATTTAGTAAGCCGCATCGCTCTTTGGCTCCCTCTGCGCGGGAGCTCCCTCGCAGAGGGGGCTGTACCTCAACTCCATGAAAGGACCTCAACCTT
>OGYZ01001557.1_pt1 | contig 17531 bp, 9 predicted proteins | sample 1576681 | NCBI WGS metagenome assembly OGYZ01 (sample SAMEA3541480, study PRJEB24748) | human gut metagenome | biome: human gut; feature: human-associated habitat; material: faeces | place: China | collected 2012 | reverse complement strand
GTGTGCGCTGCGAAGGGGTGGAGGGGGCGACCGCAAAGCCCCCTCCTCGCCTCCGCAGAGGCGAAATCCCCTGCGCCCCAAACGCATTGTTCGCGAAGAACGTACATTTCCATCAACGACAAAAAGGGCTAAACAGTCTCCTGTCAGCCCTATTTTGTCATGCGAAACCGCTGATTACTTGACCAGCAGCATCAGCAGGGAGCAGGCCACGAAAATCGCCGCAGCAATCTTGGTGCCCAGCGCCAGCTTCGCTTCCGCGCTCTTGGCCTTGTGCTTGTCAAAATAGCTGTCGAACGTGCCGGCGATTGCGCCCAGACCCTTCACGTTGCTGCTCTGCATCAGAACCGTAAAAATCATGAACAGAGCGGAAATCGTGATGATGACCGTCAGAACCACACCAAATGCACTCATGCTTCAAACCTCCTTGGGGAGAAATCAACGCTTTACAGTCTATCACATTTTTCGCTGGAACGCAAGGGGCTTTTGCAGAAAAAGCGGTTTTTGCGCGCATTTCTTCCGCAAACTTTGGATTTTCGAAATACTGACAAGAAACAGGCTGTTTTGCTTCGTTGTTGACCTATTGTTGACCCCAAAATAAGTACCACAAACAGATAATCTCACCACACAGATAAGCAGACTACAAACTATTCAGAATATCTAAAATGAAAGAATTTACTTATGAACAGATAAGAACAAAGGCTCTTAAACAGGGAGTGAAAGATAATAAGGTTCACATTGGATTGTGGGCTAATCTTAATAACTATCTAAAGACAAGGAGAAAAAAGAATGGAAAGGTTACTACCTATTATATTTCATTGCAGAAACTATCTTATTAATTTACTAATATTTAAACTGACATGATAATTCATCTACCAACAGGAAAGAAGTTCCACAACAGAAAGGAAGCCAAGATATATTTTGACACTGCCTACTATTACAAAATGGCACAGCGTAGAGAATCATTAAACATGGGTGAGTTTGCAGAAGAAGCAGTCACTGTAGAAGAAGTTGCAGCAGCATTGAATTTGTTCCATGCCTACAACCCATCCAAAGACCTGCACCTGTTAAGAACACTTGGACAGATGTCAATCTCCACAAGCGAGGACTCCACTCCCTTACGTGTTTGTCGTAACCAAAGGATCCTTATTCATAAGACATTTGAGGGACTTGCCGAGCGTGGAAAATGTTCAATGGGATGGTCCTTCGGATTCAAGTTGCATCTGATAATCAATGACAAGGGTGAAATTCTCAATTTCATGTTCACGCCTGGAAACGTGGATGACCGGGAACCGTTGAAGCAAGGTAAGTTTCTGGAGAACATCAAAGGAAAACTATGTGCAGACAAAGGATATATTGGTCAGGCTCTGTTTGAGAACCCTTTTCTTAATGGCATACAGCTTGTCACTAAAGTTAAAAACAATATGAAGAATTCACTGATGAGTATTGCCGACAAGATTTTGCTCAGAAAAAGAGCCTTGATCGAAACGGTCAATGACGAATTGAAGAACATTGCGCAGATAGAACACTCCAGACATCGTTCATTCAATAACTTTATAGCCAACTCTTTGTCGGCTATAGTAGCATATTGCTTTTTTGAAAAGAAGCCCGCCATTGACGTGAATTTTGTCAATGACGGACAACTTGCTATTTTTTGATTTTATATTGAATTCACGTTAATGATAGTAAATTTATAATCAATATTTTTAGGAATTCGTTGATTTTCTGACTCATTCCTGCATCATTGATTTCTTATTAATATGAGGCTAGAAAGCCTATTAGTATTATAAAAATCCATTTGTAACGGATAAAGCAGTAAGCACCGCTACTTTTAGGCGTCACTTTGAGAACTTTTGCAGAAACTCCGTAAGATTACTTCCCTTTTCTAGACCTAATTTTTTGCGCAGGCGATAACGGCTGATTTCAACTCCTCGTAAAGAGATGTTCAGCAATGGAGCTATTTCCTTAGAAAGCAAATTCATCTTGATATAAGCACAAAGTAACTTTTCTTTATTGCTTAGTTCGGGGAATTCCTCCTCTAATTTTTTAAAAAAATCATGATATACTGAGTCAAAACTACTCTGAAAAGCCTGCAAATCATCATCATGCTCAATATTTGTATCAATCTCTCCTAATAATCGAAGTGTCTTCCGGCGAAGCAAAACAAGATTCTCTTCACTGATGGAATGGGAAATATTTAATACTTCTTTTTTGATATTCAATAGGGTTTCATTCTTACGTACAATATTGAGCGTAGTACGAATCAATTCTTCTGATTTATGACGCAACTCCGACTGCAAGTTTTCTTCCTTCAGAATGTCTATTTTTTTATCTTTCAAATCACTCTCCTTTTGGAATTTCTGTTCTTGCTGGTAAAGTTCCGATTCTTTTTGTACCAGCAGACGTCTACGACTTTCTGAAATATGATAATACATATAATAAAACAGCGACATTACAACTATCAAATACATCAAATAACTCCACCATGTACGATACCAAGGTGGCAGGATTTCAAAAGTAAAAGCAGTCTTTACCGGATCTTGATCCCCGTCGGTCAGTAATTTCACACTAAATACGTATTTGCCTTCATGTAACTCTGTGAATTCTTTCACATTATTCTCACTGTATTCACTCCAGACATCTTGCTTACCGTCTACACTTAGCTGATATGAATATAGAGCCGTCCGTGATTTATTATAATTATTCACACTATATTTTATTTTAATCGAATTCTGAGAATAAGGAATCACCACTGGAACTGTATCATACAAATAACTGCGGCCATAGATAAGCGAATCACGAAATCCAGTCAGATATACTTTTCTGATTTGTAAGTTCAACGGTGGGCGCTGTATTTGCGAGCTATCCATTTTTATCAGTGAAAAGCCATCTTCAGTTCCAACAATTGCTTGGTCAGTTTTATAAAGACATACATCTTCAAAATTTTCTATTAACATCCCTTTCAAAAACAATTCATTATTCACTTGATAGTACTCCTTATTGGTGGAATCATAATGCAGCACCTTCAATGTTCCGTTCACCACATACCAGATATTCTGCAATGAATCTATCTTCATATAGGTATAAGCAGTCTTGCCTTCTAATAATTGTTCAAGTCTAGTATACGCCTCCAAACAGTCACGGCTCTGGTCATAGTACCATAAGCCATAATGTGAAGCTATAGTTACTTTGTCATTTACTCGCAGCAGGCATGCATCATAGCCACGAGGGAACCTTCTGTTATTGTAATCCTTAATTTTTTCTATTTTCCGCAAATCATCTGACAATGTCAGGCGGGAAACCCCATTTTCCTTATTTCCTACCCACAGAATATTGGTGGAATTCTCCATCAACATATCTTTGCACGAGCGGCTGAAGCCCTCTATATAGCTTTCCACAGTCCAATTCGCCCCTTTTTTCGTAAGTAAATACAATCCGCTATAAGTTCCTGCAATCAGCGCATCTTTGCGTGCATCTACCGATACCATCCCCCATACCCCTTTAGGATTATTGAGATGCTCCACATGATCTCCATCTATTATAAAAATACCATTATCTGAGCAACAGAAAAGCTTATTGTCGTATTGGTGAAGCGACCACATTTGTCCACCCGTATCTGGCACAAAATCAATAGGACTTTTCTGATTTAATAGTTCTGGAGGAGTAGACCGATATAAACCTTGATTCGTTGCAAAATAGAATTTGCCTCGGTAGTTGCAAGAAGCATATCCTGAACCAATCATCGGTTTACCACCATATAGTGAAACAAGCTGTTCATTTAAATGGATGCAATCGATGCCATTGTCCAAACCTAACCAAAGATTGCCAGTCTTATCAAACATCATGCTTAAGACTGTTTTATTTTGCAAGCCATTCTCTGTAGATATCACCTCCATTTTATTTGTCTTCAGATTTAAAAGACAAACTCCACCTTGAATACTACCTAAAGCCAGCAATGAGTCTTGTAACGCTGCACAGAATATCTTATTCTTACGGCAGAATTCTTCAGCGCTGTTAGGAAATTTTCGGAAAGAAGTAGCATCATGAATGAAAAGACCGTTATCTCTGGTTACTGCCAGCAAGTTGTCCTTATAAGGTAATAGCCCTCCAATCTTCACCGTAGCACCTATTGCCGAAGAGTTGGACACTTGTTTGAATTTTGTTCCATTCAGCACTAACAACCCTTTATCGGAAACTATATATAGTTTGTTTTGTAAAATCAATGAAGTATAGATCTCTGATGTATGGTCTACCTTATTCATCACGCCTTTCTCTATATAGAAAAAACAGCGGTCTGATTGAAAATACACACGGTCACTATCCGGCAGAATATTCCAAATGACCCCCACATTTACATTGGGCGATAAGCTATCAGAAAGGCAGGTATACTCCAATCCACCCAAATGATTTGGGGTAAAATAGCCAAATTGCCCCATTCCACCGATATAGATCCGTCCATCATGCCCCATTTTTACCGTACGTGTTTTAGCATTATGAATCGGATATGTATTCCACTCCACCCCGTCAAACTCCAATAACCCTTTATTGTTAGCTGAATATATCCAACCATTATCGTGTTGTTGAATATGCCAATTCTGATTGCCAGCCTTATAAACATGTCGAGTGTAATTTGTCACTTGACGTTGCCATCCGGCATTTATAGGAATAGATATAAAGAAAAGAAGAATATAAAAACAAGTGAGCTTTTGTTTCATAGCAGTTAACATTTTATTTTTAAAACAAAGATAAAATATTTTATCTACAAATAAAATAATAATTTATAGATGTACTTGAATTATTATAATAAATATTTAATTATCAGCAAAATAATTAAGAAGTGAGAAGGTTTTGATGTAGTTAAGACTAATTAATGAGAAAGTTTTGATGTAATATTTTTTTAAGCTTCCTTTTATTACTCACATATATTTGCAGCATCTTTTTGTTAAACCTATATATTGCATACTAATGAGAAAAGCATCTTATTTATTCCTATTCAGCTTATTGATTAGCAGTAGTGCATGTGGATCAGACAATGATGGAACAATTTCTTCCAAAATACCTGACGGAGAAAATCCGGTGACTTCGGCCGGTTTGCAAGCCTACATGCTTACTACCACTGACACCCGTACCTATGAGCTAAAAGAGTCTACAGCGAAATTTGAATCCCAAGTCAGCATGTCACCTAAAAACATTTTGTTGAATCCGCAACAGACTTTTCAGACTATGCAAGGGTTCGGAGCTGCACTTACTGGTTCATCTGGAAGCTATGCCTTTGTCATCATCAATAAAAGCAATACAGCCAAGAATATTGTACTTACCGCTCCAGACAATTCTGGGAAAAAGCACTCGGCAAATTGCATCTTGCAACCCCATTCGGTAAATTCTTTCAAATGGGATGATAAAAACAGAGATAACTAATTACTTTTTAAATTAAAAAATCACAGATTATGAGAAATCGATTTTTGCTCGGCATGATGACATTCTGCCTCATCGGAACAACATCGTGCAAAGACGAGATTGACCAATTTGATGATCACGGTAACTCCTCAATTGTCTCCTTTCAAGGCTCCGATAAAGCCTACATGGGCGACAGTATCTCTTTTGACTTTGAAGTAAAGAGCAGTAGCGTGAAAATCAACCAGGCCAAAGTACAACTCTATTATGGAGAAGAAATGGTATCTGAAGCACTTTACATGTTGAAAGCCGATGGAAAGTATAGCGGAAAAGTGTTGGTTCCGTTCTTAAAGAATACCCCGGACGGAGATGCCAAAGTAATCCTGCGTGTACAAAACGAACGCTTTGCTGCAGACAGCCGTGAAATGACGGTAGCAATAGAGCGTCCCAAGTATCAGACACTTCGTTTAGTAGCGGCAGATGGAACAGAATATGCCATGATGCCTGTGAAAGGAAAGGAATACGAGTACAGTGCGCGCGCCAAGTTTCCTGCTGAAATGGAAGCATCCATTGTACTCCCGGCTTATTCCGACGGAAGCAACAATCCTTATCTAACAGGCAACGAGATTCGTTTTGGTATGGACAACGGTCGTATTTCAATGAATGCTCCAAAAAATATCAGCTTTGAGACTACCGGATATGGCGATGATGGTATGTATGACATTACATTCAACACCTTGACTTTTGAGGGAACTCCTTTCCCTAAATTTGGTTTACGATTTGATACGCAGAATAAATTTGTGGAATTCGAGGGTTCGGGCAATGTGTTTACGGTTGAGACGGAATTTAAAAAGGATGACATTATCAAAGTGAGCGGCATCAAAGAAGAGTACCCCGAGCTTTGGAAAAACCCCACTTGGTTCAGTGGTGTAAAAGGAGATGAACAACTGCTCCATTTCCGTGGTAGAGATGGCAAATATCGCTTCACCTTGGATAAAGGGCTGAAAGCCATCATGATGGAACAGTTGGAAAATGCGACCGCCTCAGGTAACCAAAATGCATCTGCCGTATGGGTTATCGGAAATGAGAGAATAGGGTTTCCATCATATAGCAAGAACAACATCAATTGGAATACAAACAAAGGGTTCAACCTCGTTCCACTGACCGGCACTAAGTACGAACTGGTGATGTTGGTGGGCCAGAACATTGATAGCGGCAATGTCAACTTCAAATTTTTCGGCCAAAAAGGATGGGGATTGGAATGGGTAGGTCCTGGCGCATATACGCTGAAAGAAGGTGGTAACTATATAAAATATGCCAGTGATGGTAACTTCCAAAGTGCAGAGATGTGGCCTACAGGCAAGTACATGGTAATGACCATGGAAACTGCCACCAAGCCCGCTGGATTGTGGGTGAAAGCACTGGAGGAAATGCCTGTTTACGAGGCTGCAGAATAAGGTAAGGAATACAAAGGGATAATTAATTTAATTAAATGACAATCAAATGAAGAAGAGATATTATCTTGCGGCGCTATTTGCTATTTCACTGGCAATACAACCAGCGCTTGTAAAGGCCGACACTGCCCGCAAGACAGATGGCATGGAAAACATGCAACAACAAAAAACGCGTATCAAAGGTTTGCTGACCGATTCTAACGGCGATCCTATTATTGGGGCAACTATCATGGTAATGGGCACTACCGGACGGGGCGTGATCAGTGACATCAACGGACGATACTCCATCGAAGTAAATCCTGGCGAAACACTTCAATTTAGTTACATAGGATTCATCACCGTAGAACACAAAGTAAAAGCAGAGGAGACCACCTTTAATCTACGCATGGAGATGGATGCTATTTCTACCGAAGAAGTGGTAGTAGTGGGTTACGGTAAACAGAAAAAGGAAAGTGTGGTGAGTTCCATGTCTACCGTAGGACCGGCTCAGTTGAGCGTAAAGAGTGCTAATCTCACCAATAACATTGCAGGTAAATTGCCCGGACTGATTGCAGTGCAACGCTCGGGCGAACCAGGATGGGACGATGCCCAATTCTTTATCCGAGGTATCAGTTCTTATGCCGGTGGCACAGACCCTCTGGTATTGGTAGATGGCGTGCCCCGTAAGATGAACGATATTGATGTGGATGAAATCGAGACCTTCTCCATATTGAAAGATGCGGCTGCCACAGCTGTATATGGTGCAGAAGGTGCCAATGGAGTTGTATTGATTACTTCCAAACGAGGTAAATCTCAGAAAACGGTCATTAACATGTCTGCTGAATATGGTTACTCTACGCCGCTCCGTTTGCCCAACCTGATGAGCTCTTACGACTATTTAAGCTTGTATAACGAGGCTGATTGGAATAGTAATGGTAATCCGCGTGCCAACTATACTGCTCCGGTAAGCGATGCTGACTTGGAAAAATACCGCACCGGAGCTGATCCTGATCTTTATCCGGATGCCAACTGGATGAATATGTTGCGCGACCATACCAGCAGCCAGCGTTATACCATTAACTTTCGGGGAGGTGGTGATCGTGTACGCTTTTTCGTATCCGGCGCCTATTATACACAAGACGGTGTATATAAGGAGAAAAAAAATGCCGACTATGACTCCAATATCAGCTTCAAGCGTTATAACTTACGCTCCAATATTGATTTCGAGTTAAGCAAAACTACTCGTATGTCTGTGGATATGTCCGGTCAATATATAAACCGGGTAGCCCCCAGTAAGACAGCTTCCGATATTTTTGGTGGCATGACACTACAACCAGTCCACCTTTATCCACAAATCTATTCAGACGGTTCAGCCTCACAGCACCCAAACTACGACAATTCGGGGCTGCGTCAGAACCCTTATAATTTCTTGTACTTCAGCGGTTACAGCAAGAGTTGGGACGCAACCTTTCAAAGCAAGGTCTTGTTGGAACAGGATTTGGATTTCATCACCAAAGGACTTTCTGTAAAAGGCAGTGTGAGTTTCGATGCTAACTCTAATCAGTACATCAACCGAACCATGTCACCAGCAACTTTCACAGCTACTGGCCGTGATGCCAACGGCAATCTGATTTTCAAAGCACTGGAAGCTGGGTCTGCACTGAGCAATCCTTCAAGCGGAGCTTCCGGTGGTAACAAAAAGATCTACATCGAAGCCTCTTTCAACTACAAACGCAACTTCAACGATAAACACGATGTTACCGGTTTGTTGCTCTACAACCAAAAAGAGACTCAAAATCAGAATGCAAGTGGGCTGAATTTATTGCCCTATCGCAAACAAAGCATTGTGGGACGTGGCTCTTACACATTTGACAACCGCTACACCCTTGAAGGAAGTTTTGGTATGACAGGTAGTGAGAATTTTGCTCCAGGACACCGTTGGGGTATTTTCCCCGCTGTGGGTGGAGCCTGGTATGTGAGCCACGAGAAGTTCTTTGAACCAATACAGAAGGTTATCAGTACCTTGAAAATACGTGCCTCCTACGGACGTACCGGTAACGATCAATTGGGTGGAACCCGTTTCCCTTACCAGGAGGAGATGAACAATGGTGCTGGTGGACTTAATCTGGGCATTTCGGGAGGATCAAATGGGAATGCCGAGAACTGGTATGGTAATTTAAGCGAAAACCGTGCATTCTACCCCAACCTGCGTTGGGAAATTGAAGACAAGAGCAACTTCGGCTTCGATCTCGGCTTGCTGAACGGACAAATCGATCTGACTATGGATTACTTCTCCAACCGTCGTAAAGATATCTTGGTAAACCGTAATACCATCCCGTCCATGAGCGGTTTGCAATCTACACCAATTCAGAATTATGGTGTGGTGAGCAACAAGGGTATAGATGGCAACTTGACCTTCAAGCAACACGTGGGCGACCTTAATCTAACTTTCCGTGCCAATTACACGTATGCAAAGAACAAGATTATAGAAACGGATGAGATCAGACATGTCTATAGCTACCAAGACCTTACGGGAATGTCATTATGGACTCCGTTCCTCTATATTGCCGATGGTCTTTATACACCTGATGACTTCAACATTACCGTCGATCCCGTAAGTGGCGCCGAAAGCTACCAACTGAAATCTGACCGTCCCAACCCCGGTGCGGCGGTTGCTCCCGGTGATATCAAGTATTGCGACTTGAACAAAGATGGTATTATCAATGACGATGACAAGACATACCACAATGGACATTTGGATAAGACACCTCGCAGCGTATATGGACTGTCGTTCAACGCGGATTGGAAAGGCTTCTTTGCCGGAATCTTCTTCCAAGGTGTATCAGGCGCTTCCATCAATCTAATGAGCAAAGCATCCAACTTCATGCCGTTCAATCAGGGCAAAGATGCCTCATCCGCCCGTATGGAAGCTATGAGTCGTTGGAAAGCATCCGATCCGTACAATGACAACGTGCTCTATCCGCGTTTGCGCAACAATACCTTTGCACACAATCTGCAGCCGAGCACTTGGTGGTATCGTGATGCCAGTTTCATTCGCTTGAAGAACGTGGAATTCGGTTATCAGTTCAATAGAAAGCAGCTTAAATCATTGCGCCTCACCAACTTGCGTCTCTACGTGCAGGGAACCAACCTGAAGACTTGGGACCATGTGAAATATTGGGATCCAGAACTGGGCGATGCGAACTCAGGAGCCAAATACCCTATATCAAGTACTTGGACTTTCGGAGCAGAGGTAACATTCTAACTAAACAAAAGAATTAAAAGATATATATTATATGAAACTTAAGAATTTATTATATACAACTGTTAGCTTTGCCGCTCTTGCACTCGGCACCGTATCCTGCTCAGACTACCTGGACATCTCTGGCGAGTTTAATGCTAGCTTGGGAGTGGATGAAGTTTGGGACAACGCAAACTATACCCGCGATTGGTATGGAGTGATTTATCGCGACTTGATGGAGTATTCTGAAACAGGTTCGGAAACCAATGCCTTTAAAAATCCTTGGTCAAACCTATGTGGTGAGATTGCATCCGAAAAAGCCAGTTCACGCGATGTGATGACGGCTGGCTTCACGGCGGCCAGCGGAAGCTATCATCGTTGGGCTGCTTTCTATAAAGACATCCGTCAAGCCATGATTTTCATAGAACGTGCCCACGATGAAGGCGTAGGTGACCCCAGCAGCAACAACAAAATCACAGCTGACGAAATAGCCCGCATGAAAGATGAATGCCGATTCATGATAGCCTACTATTATTTTTCTATGTTTGAACTTTACGGTCCCGCTTGTATCGTTACAGAAATAGATGATGCGGCAGAGCCTCATGTGACAGATTACGATCGTGCCACTGTGGACGAAATGGTGAATTACATTGATGGTATATTGGAGCCGCTATGCGATCCGCTACAATCCAAACTGCCAGAATCAGCTATCACCTCGTTTGCCGATGGAAACTATAGTTATAACTTCCATGAAATAGTACGCCCCACCATCGTAGTGGCTAAGGCCCTGCGTGCCAAGCTGTGGATGTATGCCGCCTCCAAGCTTTTCAATGGTGGTGATGGCTCTGAATACTACCAAGGACTGCAAAAACTCCAAAATGCTAAAGGAGAATACATCTTCCCCCAAAGCAAAGACCCGCAGAAATGGATTATTGCCAGAGACCGTGTAAAAGACCTGATAGATTATGCTGAAGCACATCACCATGGACTCTACCGTGTAATGGCAAACGGGGTGGAAGCTCCAGACCGTTCGGTGTACAACCTTTTTCAGGAATACAATCAAGAAATTCTTTGGAGCAGTACGAACAATAGCTATTCCGATCAATATAAAATGGAAAAGCGTACCAACCCACGTGATGTGAACTCCTGTTACGGAACCATTGGACCGTCCCAAGACGCAGTGGATATGTTCTTCATGTCCAATGGATTGACAATCAATGACGACAATAGTGGATACAATGAAACTGGATTCAGTGAAGTGGAAAACCGCTGCTACGACCCCGCATACAAAGCCACCAAGATAGACAAAAACATTTACAATATGTATGCGAACCGCGAACCTCGTTTCTATGCCAACGTGGTTTATCAAGGAAGAAGTTGGTTCAAGAATTGGATGGACGGTAATCCGAACTACGTCGTAGACTTCTCTGCCGGTGGTGGCAATGACCTCTCCAACGGTGACAATGTAAAAACTGGATATATGCTTGGTAAGTTCAAGAACCGTACAGTAAACCATGCTAACGGCTACACGCAAGCTTGGAAGCGTGTTTCCATCATTTACCGTATGGCCGAGTTCTATTTGTTCTATGCCGAAGCCTTGAACGAAATTGACCCGAGCAATCCGGAAATTATCAAATATGTAGATATGATACGACACCGCGCAGGCATCAACGGCTACCAAGACTTGCAGGAAAGCGGTATGAAAACAGGGGTTATCGGCAATTACGACAGACAGTTTGAAGCTATACAGCACGAGCGTTATGTTGAACTATACTGCGAGGGTCAACGCTACTTCGACATTCGCCGCTGGATGATATGTGACAACGGGCAAATAGGCTGTGACCAGACACGCTTCTACGGCATGAACATGAAGGGTTCAAAAGACAAGACTCCTGGTGACCCGGCTTCCTATTATACCCGTACTCAGTTAGAGAACCGGCAATGGAGCGACAAGCTTTACTTGTATCCTATTCATCAGAATGTCATCAATCTGTCACAAGGACGAATTCCTCAAAACTATGGATGGTAAATGACCGACAGAAGATGAAAAAAAAGAGATTATGATATAAGGATTAACAAGCGGTGGGAATTCGTGCAAGAAAGAAACAGAATTTCCACCGTTCTTTTATAACTTTACCACCTCAACTCAACAACTATCAGATTATGGGATACCCTTACAAAAGAGGCCGTTTCCTTTTTGCCTTATGGACAGTGATCTGTTGCTTTGCCATGATTGTGATGCCAATGTCACTCCGTGCGCAACGAGAAACGAAGAGCCTCAACCACGACTGGAAATTTCTAAAAGGCGAATGTACTTCCGCTGCAGACAGTACCTTCAACGACAGCCAATGGGCAAACATCCACCTGCCGCATACTTGGAATACTGATGCCTATACCGAAAAAGACTATTATCGCGGAATAGGCTGGTACCGCCATCGTATCACCCTTCCCAAAAATTGGAAAGGCAAGCAGGTCTTTCTGAAACTGGATGCTGCAAACAAGGCGGCTACCTTCTTCATCAATGGCAAAAACATAGGTGAACATGCGGGAGGATATACTGCTTGTACGTTCAATATCACCCCCTTCCTCTCTTTCCATTCCCCCAACGTTCTGGCTATTCGCGTGGATAATGCCCGGATGGACATCCCTCCCATCTCCGGAGATTTCACTTTTTTCGGAGGTATCTATCGGGATGTATGGCTCACTGCCGTTCCCAACCAACATTTCAACTTAACCGACCACGGTTCGGACGGTATCTTCATCAGTACCCCCAAAGTGTCCGAGGAGAAAGCCACCCTCTCCATCCGTGGCGAAATTAAGAATGACGCCTGCGAAAAGGCAAACCTGGAACTCGTTCATTCCATCTACCAGCCAGACGGTATCTTGTTACAAACACTAAAGAAGTCCATACAACTGAATCCTGGGGAGACCTATGCTTTCCAGAATGTTGCATCGCCCATCCTGCATCCCCGGTTATGGACTCCCGAAACGCCTGCCCTCTACCGGATAGAAACCACCTTGTGTGACTGCAAGACTAAAGTGGTTCTGGACCAGAGTAACCATCATACCGGCTTCCGGTGGTTCCACTTCGATGCCAACAAAGGATTCTTCCTTAACGGTAAACCCTATAAGCTTCGCGGTATCTGCCGTCACCAAGACCAGAAACCTATCGGGGTGGCATTGACCGACGAAATACACCGCCGTGACATGAAAATGATGAAAGAAATGGGAGCCAACTTTATCCGTGTCTCCCATTACCCCCAGGATGACGCTCTCCTGGAGATGTGCGACAAACTCGGTATGTTGGCCTGGGAAGAAATCCCCATCATTGATATCGTGCCCGAGACTCCCGGATATGGAGACAATTGCGAACGAAACCTGCGTGAGATGATTCGCCAGCACTATAACCATCCCTCCATCATTGCATGGGGATACATGAACGAGATCTTACTTGTCACCCAACGGAAATATAAAACCGAAACCGAACTGAAGCCCGCTATAGAGCGTGCATCGTCACTTGCCAAAAGACTGGAGAAAGTACTCAAAGCGGAAGATTCTACACGCGTCAGTGCCATGGCATTCCATGGCAGCAACAGCTATAATGAGACCGGCATAAGCAACATCACCGATATTGTAGGATGGAACCTGTACCAGGGATGGTATGGCGGAGACGTCACTGGATTCGAAAAATATCTGGCACAACAGCACCGGGACTGTCCCGCCCATCCGATGATTGTCAGCGAATATGGTGCAGGATCGGACAAGCGGTTGCATTCACTCACCCCACGCGCTTTCGATTTCAGTATTGAATACCAGCAGAAATACCTTGAACACTATCTTCCGGTACTGGAGAATACACCTTATGTTTGTGGCGGTACACACTGGAATTTCATCGACTTCTGCTCGGCCCTACGTGACGAGTCCATGCCACGCATCAACAACAAAGGATTGGTGTATGCCGACCGTACTCCTAAAGATATATATTATTACTACCAAGCTGCCTGGCGTAAGGACATCCCCGTATTGCACATTGCCAGCCGTGATTGGACATACCGCAGTGGCGTACAGCAGGGAAATGCCCCTGTCTTGTTGCCGGTAAAGGTCTATTCCAATCTTCCCGAGGTAGAGCTTTTCATCGACGGGAAGTCCATAGGTAAGCAGCAAACAAAGAATTACACCGTCACCTTCGAAGTTCCGTTCTGCAGCAGGAAACCCTTTCTTCTGGCACAAGGCAACCATCAGGGAATAAGGGTGCAAGACGGTTTGAAAGTAAATTTCCACCCGGTTCCTGCCCGACTGGATGCAACCAACTTGAAAAATCTGGAACTGGCCATAAATGTGGGAAGCCGGTGCTTCTTCACTTCCGACGAAAGCCAACTGACTTGGCTTCCCGACCAGCCTTATACACCCGGCAGTTGGGGATATATCGGTGGTGAGGAACGGGGTACGGAGACTGAAATACGCAACACTGCTGACGGTCCCTTGTTCCAGACTCTCAGAAACGGCATCGAAGGATACCGTTTTGACGTGCCCAAAGGTGTCTATGAGATAGAATTCCTCTTCACGGATATCTTTCGCCAAAACTCCTCAGCAGCCTATCTGTTGGGACGTGACGGAGCACATGAAAACCGTGAGAGCACATTCGGTATTTCCATCAATGGAAGTACTGTTGAAGAGAGTCTGTCACCTTGTAAAGAAAGCGGTTATTTCCATGCCCTACGGAAGAAATATATCGTCAACAACGAAGCGGACAGTCTTGAAATACGCTTCCATACCATCAGCGGCAAATGCTTCCTGAATGGTATCAAACTCCGTAATATTTACTAATCCATATAAAACAGCAGAATATAATGAAACTGAAAGCAGTAAAATGGACACTTGCCATCTTGTTTATGGCACCCTGCATGCAAGCGCAATCCGTATGGAACACAACACACCTTGCCAATGTGAAACGTTCTATCCGGGAACCGTTCTACGCCACAGCTTACGAGGCACTGAAGAAGGAAGCGGACAAACTATCGGACGTACAGCCTCTTTCTGTCATGATGAAAGAAAAGACACCCGCCAGCGGTGACAAGCACGACTATATGAGCCAGGCCCGCTATTTTTGGCCCGACCCAGCAAAACCTAACGGACTGCCCTACATCAACCGCGACGGCATATCGAATCCCGAACTGAGCAAACTGGACCGCAACCGTCTGGGTACAACCGTTAGCCGCATCACCACCTTGGCATTAGCCTGGTACTTCAGCGAAGAAGAAAAATATGCCAGGAAAGCGACTGAGCTTATCCGTGTGTGGTTTTTGGACAAAGACACCCGAATGAATCCTAATCTGGAATACGCGCAGATGATACCGGGGCACAATAACAACAAGGGGCGCTGCTACGGACTGATAGATACCTACTCCTTCATAGAGATGCTGGATGCTGTAGCGCTGTTGGAACAATCACAAGCATTCACTGCCAAGGACAGCAAGCAACTGAAGAAATGGTTTGCCGAACTGACCGACTGGATGCTCACCAGCCCGCAAGGCAAGGAAGAGGCGGCTGGAGCCAACAACCACAGTGTGGCCTACGACGCCCAAATCATTGCTTTCGCCCTCTATACCGGCAACAAGAAACTAGCACAAGAGGTAGTCAATGCTTTCGCCGAAAGACGTATCTTCCCACAGATAGAACCCGACGGACGCCAACCGCAGGAATTGCGTCGTACCCTCGCTTTCCACTATTCCCAATATAACCTGACACATTTCATTGACATCATGCTGATGGCAAAGAAACTGGGCAGCAACATTGACAACGCCACATCAACCGATGGACGAAGCTTCTACAAAGCCATGGATTTTCTGGCATCCTACGTGGGAAAGAGCCTCGGTGAATGGCCTTACCAGCAGATCAGCGGGTGGGAACACTCCCAGCAAAACCTCTGCAAGGACCTCTACCGTACAGCCGCTTATCTGAACCCCGCACGCAAAGACTACCTGCAACTTTACTATGCGCACCGCATACTGGAACCGCAGGACAGTTTCAATCTTCTGTATGTAAAAGCTACCGAAACAGACCATGCCTATGCCTTTGCCGCCGGACAGCTGGATCTGGCCATGAAATGTGCCGATAAGGCCAAAAAGGAAGAGAAGAATGCCGCCAAGCGCCGTGTCATTCCCCGAAGTATCCATAAGGACGGTTCACTGGCCATGATACATCCCCACGACTGGTGCTCGGGATTCTTTGCCGGTTCTTTGTGGCAGATGTACGCCTATACGCACAACGACTATTGGCGCCAGTCTGCTATCTCATGGACTTGGCCCATCGAAGAGTCCAAATGGCACAAAGGTACCCATGACCTGGGCTTCATGATGTACGACAGCTTCGGCAAGGCATACGAGTTAACCGGCGAACGTTCCTACCTGGACGTGGTGCTACAGAGTGCCAAAACATTGATTACCCGCTATAGTCCGAAAGTGAAAAGTATCCGGTCCTGGGACCACAACCGCGACAAATGGAAATATCCGGTCATCATCGACAATATGATGAACCTGGAAATGCTGTTCCACGCTACCCAACTTACCGGAGACTCCATTTACTGGAAAGTGGCCGTGAACCATGCCAATACAACGATGAAAAACCATTTCCGCCCGGACTACTCCTCTTATCATGTGGTAGATTATGATCCGGAAACAGGTGAAGTCCGCATGAAGTGTACCCACCAGGGCAATTCAGACGATTCATTCTGGAGCCGCGGACAAGCCTGGGGATTGTATGGATTTGCTATGTGCTATCGTTTTACAAAAGATCCCACTTACTTGAAACAGAGCGAAAACATTGCCGATTTCTTCCTGAATCTACCCAACATGCCGGCAGACGGTGTACCCTATTGGGACATGAAAATGGATGTCATCAAGGACTGTACTCCCGAAAAGATCAATCCGGATGTGCCACGCGATGCTTCTGCCGCCGCCCTTATCGCTTCCGGCCTTTATGAACTATGCACGTATGTTTCTCCGGAAAAGGGAAAAAAATATAGGGCTGTTGCCGACAAAATCGTAAGCAATCTCCACAAGCACTACCAGGCAGCACCGGATACGCACTACGGCTTCCTGTTGCTCCACTCTACGGGACATCATCCCGGAGGAAGTGAAATTGACGTTCCTCTGAACTATGCCGACTATTTCTACCTAGAAGCATTGGCACGTAAAGAAGCATTGAATATGAAAATGAAGGATTGCCCTGGAAAGGCTCCGCAGACAAACAGTTAATGGAATAGCAAGTATTTGTGTCAACAAAGGAAATATTCAGGTATAATCAATACTTACGAAAGGAAGAAGTTGTGCGTTTTAAGTATGCACAACCTTGTATTAACGTGGGTTCGAAATAAAATCAAAAAATAGCAAGTTGTCCGTCATTGACAAAGTTTACGTCAATGGCGGGCTTCTTTTCAAAAAAGCAGTATGCCGCGATAGCCGACA
>OGYZ01001549.1_pt1 | contig 17575 bp, 12 predicted proteins | sample 1576681 | NCBI WGS metagenome assembly OGYZ01 (sample SAMEA3541480, study PRJEB24748) | human gut metagenome | biome: human gut; feature: human-associated habitat; material: faeces | place: China | collected 2012 | reverse complement strand
ACTGGTTTCCACATCGCTAAATTCATGCGTGAATTGAAGAGTGGGGATGTGGAGGCGTTTATGGAGCGTCTTAAGATATTCTTCTCCGGTATTCCGTACGAGTTGAGTGATGATACGGAACGTCATTATCAGGTTATTTTTCATGTAGTATTTACTTTGCTGGGACAGTTCATCCGGTCCGAGGTTCGCAGCAGCCGCGGCCGTGCGGACGCGGTAGTTCATACCCCTACCGCTATTTATGTTTTTGAGTTCAAACTGGACGGTACAGCCGACGCAGCTCTGAAGCAAATAGATGAGAAGGGGTATCTGATTCCTTATACCTTGGATGGCAGGAAATTAGTGAAAGTAGGTGTGAACTTCAGTAAAGAAACACGGAATATTGATGAATATATTGTCGTAGAGGAATAGGAACGAACAATCATATATATGGAAAAGGCGATGGAGAATTAATTCTCCATCGCCTTTTCCATATTATAAAATTTCACCTTATTTCTTCATTCTCAGCACCCGTATTCCCGTCCACTTATTATTGTCTTTCAGCATTTGGGACAAGGGGACTTTGGAGACGACCACTTTCTTGTCGGTAGAGGAAGCGTGTACCAGCAGGAGTTTGCCATCTGCATAGAAAGCGATTCCCATGTGGGCTACGTCCAGCCCCGGAGTGTTGGTGGTGATGGCTATGATATCGCCGTCTTTAATCCACGGGAGACCATCGGCGGGAAGTTTGGCTTTGGGAAGATAGTGAATTTCCTTGCTGGACAAGGATTGTTCAATCTTCTTCATTTTGGCTATGTTCTCCGGAGAATTTGCCAGCTGCTTGTAGAGTTGGGGGTGGGAAGACATGTAGGAGATGGATAACTGTTCGGTGTCGGGACTCATGGCGCCCGTTACATCCTGAAGGAAGCCGTTGCGTACGCCATTGTTTATCCAGTCGGCAATATAATGCAGGCGGGAAGTGTACCCGTCGATTTTACCGTCACGGTAACGGATTTTTTGCAGGTTATCGGCGAAAGCGCTTTCCGAGATGTCTCCGTCGGCCAATTTGGGGGTGAGTGTCTCTGCCAGCACATATTCCACCAGCGTGGTGCAGTCTACCTCATCGCAGTTGATGACGAGTTCTTCGGGACCATCTGCTTCCAGCGTATGGGCTACGTATGGCACATCCAGATACTTTATTCCATTGCTCAACATATCTTTCCCTCCCTGGGCAGAAACGGAAGTTACCATGGCTGCGGCGCAGAGGGCGCTGAACATAAATTTAGTCATTGTTTTCATTTTTCTCTCTTTTGATTATTATTGTTCTTAAACGTAAAAAGGATGCAGCAAATTTACTACATCCTTTTTATAAAAGCTTAATCCGGAGGGATTAAATTCAATATTGCTGGATTAAATATTTATAATCCTCCTTTTTATCGAACGGAACAAGGGAGAAACCGTATTCAATGGCATTCTCTTTGCCCGGACGAATCAGATAGGGTTCATGGGCGGTTGCGCCCCAACTGTCGTCTCCACCGACACCCATCATGCGGTAGTCAATGAACAAATCAACCATCTTTTCCGGCAGAGGATCGGTGAGGTGGCGATGATGGGTCTTTTCGGTACGCGGAGCACCGTTATCAATCGTATCGCCGCTGTCCATACTTTCCAGGGGATAGTTGGAGGCGTTCAGCTCAAAGGTGCGGTCGGCGATGAGCAGCAAACCACGTTGCGTCTTATCGGTAAGGGCGCACCAATAGATGTCCGTGCGATGGTTGTTCTCCTGTGGGCGGACATACGGCTCGTACATATCCTTGACCGGGATGGCGTACTCTCCGATGAACTGGGAGGTACGGCGGTCTCGGTAATTCTCTTTCGGACCGCGACCGTAGTAGGTCAAGTCTGTAAAGCTTTCCGGCAACTGCATCCGCAGGCCCACACGCGGTATCATCGGAGCTTGGTCTCCTTCGGCCACGAACCGGTTGTCTACCTTGATGACTCCGCTGGCATATATCTTATAGGTGATGTCCCAACGGGCATCTGTCTGTGGAAAACGGTAGGTCACCTTTATTGTCGTGGCATTGCTGCCCGGAGTCACTTGGAAACTTTCGGCTTTTGGTTCTTGATAGCTTGCCTCTTTCCAGGCTTTGAGGCGGACGGGGAGGTTGGCTCCATAATCATTGTCCGTCGGTGCACGCCAGAAGAATGGGCGGGGACCTTGACCGTTCAGTATGTACTCGTGCTTCTTGTATAAATAGGAGGTGAGCAGACCGCTTTGCTTGTCGAAGGTGGCTTTGAAGTCGGGACCGGAGAACGCCACCAAATTTCCCTCTTCCTTAGAAGTGGCGGGCTGCTGTGCCGTAGCCTCTTTCTTGTAGAAAGTATGGACGTAGGTCTGTTCGCGTGCGATGACCGTGCCGGCCGGGAGGAAAGGCTCTGCCGTCTTGATGGCTGCATAGAACTCGATACGCACATCTCCCGTTGTCTGTTTCTCTTTGGGTATGCCGTTCAGGAAGCCGGTGGTTACCGTCTTGCCCGGTGCGGCATGGATATTTTCAATCTTGCCACGGTAGACTTCCTTTCCGTGGTCGCGGATGATGTAGTAGAAGTCGTACTTGTCGAGATTGGTGAAGGAGAAATCATTGCGGATTTTCACGGTGGAAGTCTGCTTGTCGAAATCAAGGAACTTGATGTTCTGGTATACTTTTCCCATCTCTTCTGTCTGCGGCTTGACACTGCGGTCGGGGTATACCACGCCGTTGATGCAGAAATTGCCGTCGGAGGGCGTGCCGTTCTCGCCATAATCGCCGCCATAGGTCCAGTATTTACGGTCGTCGTCTGTCTTGGCGGCAAAGCCCTGGTCTACCCAGTCCCAGATACAGCCGCCCTGGAGGATAGGATATTTCTCGATGATGTCCCAGTAGTCCTGGAAGTTGCCGAGGCTGTTGCCCATGGCATGGGCATACTCGCAAAGAATGAGGGGACGCGTCATCTCCTTGTTCCGGGCATACTTTTCCAGATAGGAAGGGGAAGCGTACATCGGGCAGTAGATGTCCGTATTCCATTCCAACAGTGCGCGTTCATACTGGATGGGACGACTGTCGAGCGTCTTCAAGGTGTTGTAGGTAACGTAGAAATTCAATCCGTTTCCGGCTTCGTTGCCCAGCGACCAGATGATGACTGACGGATGGTTCTTGTCCCGTTCGTACATATTCATGGTACGGTCGAGGTGGGCATTCATGAAGAGCGGATTGTTTCCCAGCGTGCCGCCTACACGCAGGTCGTAACCCATGCCGTGACTTTCGATATTGGCTTCGTCGATGACGTAGATACCATATTCGTCACAGAGTTCGTAGAAACGTTCCTGCTGGGGATAGTGGCAGGTGCGTACGGTATTGACATTGTATCTTTTCCAAAGCTCGAAGTCTTTCTTCATCAGCTCTTCGGAGACATAGTGACCGGTGTTCTCGTTGTGTTCGTGATAGTTCACGCCTTTCACGAGGATAGGTTGTCCGTTTACCAACAGTTGCTTGTCCTTGATTTCTACTGTACGGAAACCTACTTTGCAGCTTGTCGCTTCAATCACATCTCCGTTCGGGCGCTTCAAGCTGACGACGAGGGTATAGAGGTTGGGCGTTTCGGCTGTCCATTGCAGGGGTTCCTGGATGGTCTTCTTGGTGAATTCCACTTCCGTTTGGTCACCGCTGACCTGAGTAGAGGACTGGGCTATCTGCTGGTCGTTCTTGTCCAGCAGGCGGTAACCAACGACAAATGGGGAATTTTGTCCGCTTTCATTGGTAAACTGCACCTTTACCTTGAGGATACCATTCCGGTAGTTCTCATCCAAAGGAGACTCCACCTTGAAGTCCGTGAGATGGATTTGAGGCTGGGCATATAAGTAAATGTCCCGTTCGATACCACTGATGCGCCAGAAGTCCTGGCATTCCAGATAGTTGGCATCGGAAAAGCGGTGTATCTGAATGGCAATGACATTCTTCCCTTTCTTGGCAATGGCGCTGACGTTGAAACGCGCCGGAGTCTTTGCATCTTTACTCATGCCTACAAACTTGCCGTTGAGGTAGTAGAAGGCTGCCCCGCGTACGCCGTCGGCACTCAGGAAAATTTCCTTATCGTCCCAGTCTCCCGGAAGAGTGAACTCGCGGCGGTAGGTGCCGGTGGGATTCCATTCTTGGGGAACGTATGGAGGATTGGGCTTGTCCCAATAAGGAGGATAGCCCGAAGAACAGAATTCATAAGGCTGGTTCACATAGATGGGCGTACCGAATCCCTGCAACTCCCAGTTTCCGGGTACATTGATGTCCGGCCAGCGGCTGGCGTCCACACGGTCCATCATGAAGTCCGTGGGGCGGTCGGCGAAGGTTTCCACATAATGGAATTTCCATTTCCCGTTAAGGGACAAGCGGAATGTTCCGTTCTTGCGGTCATTGATGACGGCATCAGCCTCCGTGACGTAGGAGGTGAACGTGCTGCGGGCAGGCTCCCGGTTGATGCTTGTCAGCTTGGGGTTGGTAATCTCTTCGTAGCGATTGTTCTCCTGAGCAGTCAGGGCAAAGGGAAACGCTGCGAGGCAAGTGAGTAAAAAATACTTTTTATTCATAATTGCTTTTATTTCTTTGTGGTAGGTTCAGAGACCGGGAATACGAGCCCTTCACGCAACCACTTCTCCAGTTCTTCCGTCCATTGACGCTTGTAGGTGAAGTTGTCCCGGAATCCCCAGCCATGTCCGCCGGTGGGGTAGGCATGCAGGCTGGCAGGTACTTTATGGTCGCGCAGGGCAAGGAAGTAACCGATGCCGTTGATGGGCGGCACTGCGTCATCGTCCGAAGAAAGCATGATGAAAGCTTGCGGAGTGCGTGGGGACACTTGCCTTTCGAGGGAGTATTTTTGTTCCAGTTCCTGAGATGGATTTTCTCCGATAAGGTTCTTACGGGAACCTCCATGGGTAACGCCTTTCTGCATGGAAATCACCGGATAGAACAAGATCTGGAAGTCGGGACGGGTCTTGTCACTGCTGTATAGTGTGGCAAGCGAAGCTGCCAGATGGCCGCCGGCAGAAGCGCCCATGATGCCTACACGCTGAGGATTGACACCCCATTCGGCGGCATGTTCGCGTACCATGCGGATGGCTTGTTCGGCATCGGAAAGGGGCACTTCATGGTGCCCGTTGGGCATACGGTATTTCAGTACTGCATAGGTGATGCCTTGTGTGTTGAACCAGGGAGCCATGTCGTGTCCCTCGTGCTTCATGGCCAGCCCCCCGTAGCCGCCTCCCGGACACATGATGATGGCCATGCCGTTGGGGTGGGAGGCAGGGTACACCGTAAGGGTAGGGGTGGTGACATCGGACACCCATTCGTTGTTATGGTTCTGTCCGGAATTGGTCAGTTCGTTGTTATTGGGGGCACCGTTGGGCCATAGGGGCAGCTCAACGGGCTTTTGTGCAGATAACATGGTCGCTGCAAATAGAAAAGATAAAAGTAGAATCTTTTTCATGTTCTTGGTATTTAAAAGTTATTTGGTTTTCATGGAAGCTTTGATGAGGTAGAATATCAGAATGGCATAAGCACCCAGCGCCAGCACTTCGGACCAGGTGTTCTGCAACCATGCATCGTTTACGAGGTTGATTCCTCCGAAACGCATGGCAGCACTTGCCACGCCCATCAATGCACCGCCGGCAATGAAACCGGAGGCAAGCAGGGTACCTTTCTCCCCGCGTTCGGCATTGAGAGCGGCATCCTTACTGCGGCTGGTCACGTACCAGTTGATGGCACCGCCCACTACCAACGGAACATTCAGTTCCAATGGGATGAACATACCCAATGCAAATGCCAGTGCGGGAATCTTGCAGAAGTTGAGGATGACGGCCAGCACTGCACCGATGCCGTAGAGCAGCCAGGGCGCACCCACACCGTTCATCAACGGTTCGATAACGGCCGCCATGGCATTGGCTTGCGGAGCGGCCAGCTGTCCGCTGGTGAAACCGTATGTCTTGTTTAGGATAATCATTACACCACCTACGGTAGCGGCAGAAACGATGGTTCCGAGGAACTTCCAGGTCTCCTGCTTGGCAGGCGTGCTACCCAGCCAGTAACCGATTTTCAAGTCTGTGATGAAGCCTCCCGCCATGGACAGTGCCGTACATACAACACCGCCCATCACCAGTGCCGCAACCATCCCTTCGGGACCTTTCAGCCCTACGGCTACCATGACTACGGATGCCAGGATTAATGTCATCAGCGTCATTCCGGATACGGGGTTTGTGCCCACAATCGCAATGGCATTGGCTGCCACGGTGGTGAACAGGAAAGCGATACCTGCAACAAGCAGGATAGCTACAATGGTATGTGTCAAGTTGCCCTGCATCACATCGAAGTAGAAGAAGAGAACAACCAGCAGCAGCGTGATGATGGAACCGATGGCGATAATCTTCATAGAGATGTCCCGCTGTGTGCGTTTCACACTGGCTTCCACGTTGGACTTACCTCCCATTTCCTTGGCAGCCAGTCCTACGGCACTCTTGATGATGCCCCAAGACTTGATAATGCCGATGATACCTGCCATGGCAATGCCACCGATACCGATGCTCTTGGCATAGTATTTGAAGATTTCTTCCGGAGCCATAGCGCCTATGGTTGCCGTGATTTCGGGGTTCCATTGGTTCAGTACGGAATCTCCCCAAATCATGGACATACCGGGGATGATAATCCACCATACGGCCAGTGAGCCGGCACAGATGATGGACGCGTATTTCAGTCCCACAATATAACCCAGACCGAGCACGGCAGCACCCGTATTAACCTTGAATACCAGCTTGGCTTTCTCGGCCAGCATTTCGCCGAAGCCGCATACGCGGGTAGTGAAATTCTCGTTCCACCAGCCGAAGGTTGCCACGATGAAGTCGTATAGACCTCCGATAATACCAGCCATGAGTAATGGTTTTGCCTGGCTGCCGCCCTTTTCACCGGAGACGAGCACTTGTGTGGTGGCTGTCGCCTCGGGGAAGGGATACTTGCCGTGCATGTCGCTCACGAAATATTTGCGGAAGGGGATAAGGAAAAGAATACCCAGCACACCTCCCAGCAGGGAACTGATAAAGACTTGTGCAAAGGTGACGGTGATTTCTTTCGGATAGGTCTCTTGGAGAATATAGAGTGCCGGAAGGGTGAAGATGGCACCTGCCACGATGACGCCCGAGCTGGCACCGATAGACTGGATAATGACGTTTTCGCCCAATGCGTTTTTGCGTTTGGCGGCACCCGATACGCCGACGGCAATGATGGCGATGGGGATGGCGGCTTCGAATACTTGTCCCACCTTCAGCCCCAGATAGGCGGCTGCGGCCGAAAAGAGGATGGCCATCAGAATACCCCATGTCACCGACCAGGCATTTACTTCTGAATACTTCTTATCCGGGCTCATCAGAGGGTTGTACACTTCTCCCGGTTTCAATTCACGGAACGCATTTTCCGGTAGTCCGGTAATAGGTTCTTCTTCTTGTTTCATAGGTTTTGTAGTTTTATGTTTTTCTTTAATAGACTTCAAAGATAGTGCAAACCGAATGCAGGATAAAATGAGCAAGCTCATTATTATTCTGCTGAGGTGCAGCCTATCTTCGCATTTTAGGCAAAGAAAGCAAAAAAAAAGGAGATTTAAAAAAATCTCCTTAATTCTGTATGGTAAAATGCTTATTTGGCATCTTTAGCGGTCATGTCCCCTTCGATAAATAATCGCATGATTTCCGTTTTGGCATTGGTGCGCAGGGTAATGGATTTCTTGAAGTGTCCGGGGTATCTTCCGGTTCCATTATAAGTTACTTTCACTGTTCCAGTCTTTCCCGGTGCTATCGGTTCTTGTGAATATTCGGGAACGGTACATCCGCAGGAAGCTACAGCCTGATGGATGACAAGCGGAGCATCGCCTACGTTCGTAAACTTAAAGGTGTAGCTGACCACAGGACTGTTTTCGGAGAATGTGCCGAAGTTGTGGGTGGTCTGTTCGAATTTGATGTCTGCCTTTCCTTGTGCATAGGCATAACCGATGCTCATAACCAGCAGCATCATATAAAAAACGACTTTCTTCATGTTCTTATCTTTTTTATATTTCAACGGCGCAAAGGTAACCCATTTTCATTAAAATAATGCCTATGGCGTGCGAAATTGTATTAAATCGGGCTCAAAAGGTCTCTGTACGAATGATAAGCAGGGAAAAATAGGGGAAGCGGATGGTCGCTATCCGCTTGCTGTCATTGATATACTTCTCTTCCGGAGTGCCTACATTCTCAAAATAGTGATACCGGTATTCGGGATGCAGGCGGATGCAGCGGTGAATCTCATCGGTGCATCTGGACAGCTTCATGATGACAACCGCACTGTTTTCGCTTGTCAGTTTCTCTATCTCTTCTGTCGTAGTAATGCCGGGTATCACCGTCAGCCGCTCTTCCTGGCTGGCCACATGGAGCCCGCCCAGTGCGCCGGCGGCAATGAAGGCGGGGATACCGGGGATGTGCTTCACGGGGATGCCGTCTGCCTGCAGTTTGTCATATACATAATGTATGGAAGAGTAGAATCCGGCATCTCCTTCGGCAACGATACAGACCTTCTTTCCTTGTTGCCGGAGGGTGGAGCTCTCCATATAGACCTCGTCGTAGGCGCTCAGGGCTTTTTCGCGCTGTTTGCTCATGGGGAGTGGAAAGCGGTGCACCGTGTTTTCCGGAATGTCGAGTTGCAATAGGATGTCGGCTGCGCGTGAAACTCTGTTTCCATCTTTGGCCAGTGTCTCGGGACAGAATATACAGTCGGCTGTCTGCAGGGCTTTCAAGCCTTTTACGGTAATCAGTTCCGGTTCGCCGGGACCGAGAGATACAAATATGACGGGGAACATTTGCATGAAGACATTAAAGGTTAAAAATTAAAGAACAGCAAAACGGCTACAAAAGTGGGGAAATAATCAGTAGCAAACAAGATATTCGCTATCTTTGTTATTTACTAAAACAATCTGTTTTTTATGGATTATCAACTGAACACCCGCTTGAATGGCAACATAGCCATGACTTCCAGCTACCATGAGCGTGCGTCGCTGCAACGTGACAAGACTCTGTATAAATTCATTTGGGTACAGATCGGTACGCTCACTCTGGAAATAGACCATATCCCCATGCGCCTGGAAAAGGATGAAATCGTGACCTTGACCCCGTTGCATCACCTGGAGGTAAAAGAGGTGGACGGTGAATACCTGACGTTTGTATTCAACAGCAATTTTTATTGCATCTATGGACATGACAACGAGGTCTCTTGCAACGGACTCCTTTTTTATGGCTCTTCCAGGGTGATGAGACTGGCGCTTTCTGCCGGGCAGTCTTCCAACTTGCATGACATAGTCCGCATTTTCCGGCAGGAATCGGTCATCCATGACAACCTGCAGGAGGAGATGCTGCGGATTGTCTTGAAACGTTTCATCATTACCTGCACACGCATTGCGCGCCAGCGTTTTGGGGTGGGGCAGGAGAAGGAAAAGACGTTTGACATCATCCGGCAGTATTACGTATTAGTGGACCGGCATTTCAAGGAGAAGAAGCAAGTGCAGGATTATGCCGATATTCTTTGCCGTTCTCCCAAGACACTTTCCAATCTGTTCTCGACCTGCGGGTTGCCTTCCCCTTTACGGGTGATTCATGACCGCATTGAGGCAGAAGCCATGAGATTGCTGCTGTATACCCACAAAAGCGCTAAGGAAATCAGCTCCATTCTGGGCTTCGAAGACTTGTCCGCGTTCAGCCGTTTTTTCAAGAAAATGACCGGCGAGAGTGTCTCGGACTACCGGAAAAGAGTGAAACGGGAAGAATTGCCAACTGTTGCGGAATAATTGCCATTTCGTACGTGGTGGAAAACAAGGAACTTTGCAAAAACAAAAATCAAGTCATATTACTGAAACCATTTAAAAAGTAGAACAAAGATGAAAACGAAATTGCAAAACTTGTTTATGGCTGCGTTGACGCTGGCCGCTTCCACTCAAAAGTTGGGTGTTAATTTGATTCGTGTAGCCATCCTGGTTATTTTCGTATGGATTGGTGGGTTGAAATTCTGGAATTATGAGGCTGAAGGGATTGTCCCTTTTGTGGCGAACAGCCCGTTCATGAGCTTCTTTTATACAAAGAGTGCCCCGGAGTACAAGGAGTATAAGCTGAAAGAGGGCGAGTTCAATGAGGCGAAACATCAGTGGCACGTGGAGAACAATACGTATGGTTTCTCTCACGGTCTGGGCATTCTGATTATGGCCATCGGCATCCTGACATTTCTGGGGATATTCTCTCCGAAAATCGGACTGGCGGGAGCCGCACTTGTCATTGTCATGACGATGGGTACCCTCTCTTTCCTGGTGACAACCCCTGAGGTGTGGGTGCCCGACTTGGGAAGCGAGGAGCACGGCTTTCCGTTGCTGACGGGGGCAGGGCGCTTGGTCATCAAGGATACGGCCATTCTTGCCGGTGCCATTGTCGTACTGTCTGACAGTGCAAAAAGAGTATTGAACCAATTAAGGAAATAGACGTATGAAACAGTATGATGCCATTATCATCGGATTCGGCAAAGGCGGAAAGACGCTGGCTGCCGAGTTGGCAAAACGGAAGCTGGACGTTGCCGTAGTGGAGCGTTCGGAAAAGATGTACGGAGGGACATGTATCAATATCGGTTGCATTCCCACAAAAACATTGGTGCATGCGGCAAAGCATGCGGACAAAGACGCTTCTTGGGAGGTCAAGAAGGCATACTATCGTCAGTCCATTGCAAGGAAGGAAGAGGTCGTCTCTTTCCTGCGTCAGAAGAATTATCACAATCTGGCCGACAATCCTCATATAACGGTCTATACGGGTATCGGCTCCTTTGCAGGTCCGGATGTGGTGGAAGTTGGGATGGTGGAAGGGACATTACAATTGCAAGCTCCCCGGATATTCATCAATACGGGTGCCGAAACCGTCATTCCACCGATAGAGGGGATACAAGGTAACCCACGGGTATATACCAGCACCTCCATTATGGAACTGACTGAGCTGCCGGTACAGCTCGTCATTGTAGGTGGGGGATACATCGGACTAGAATTTGCTTCCATGTATGTTTCATTCGGTTCGCAAGTCACGGTGCTCGAGGGCTCTTCCGAACTGATATCCCGGGAGGACCGGGACATTGCGGACAGTGTCCGGGAGGTATTGGAACAGAAAGGAATCGTTTTCAAGCTGAATGCACGCGTGCAGTCCGTGAAAGACTCTGACGTCATTTACCGGGATGCGGTCACGGGAGAGGAACATCAGTTACACGCAGATGCCATCCTGCTGGCTACCGGCCGGCGTCCGAATACGACTGGCTTGAATCTGGCGGCGGCAGGTGTAGAGGTGAATGAGCGCGGTGCCATTGTGGTGGACGACTATTTGCAGACTACCAACCCCAAGATACATGCTATCGGTGATGTAAAGGGCGGTTTGCAGTTTACCTACATTTCTTTGGATGATTACCGCATCCTGCGCGAAGACCTTTTCGGGGCAGGAGAACGCAAGGTGTCCGACCGTGACCCGGTGAGCTATTCGGTATTCATCGACCCGCCGCTTTCACGCATCGGGCTGAGCGAAGCGGAAGCACGCAAGAAGGGATTGAATATAAAGGTCAACAAGCTGCCGGTAGCCGCCATTCCGCGTGCCAGGACTTTGGGCGATACGAACGGACTCTTCAAGGTGGTGGTGGACGCCGATACGGACAAGATAGTGGGATGTACGCTGTTTGGTCCGGAATCGAGCGAGGTCATCAACCTGGTGGCAATGGCTATGAAGACCGGGCAGGAATATACCTTCCTCCGTGATTTTGTCTTTACACATCCCAGCATGAGTGAAGCACTGAATGACTTGATGGGCTTTTAAAGATTATTTAGGCACAATATCCGTCAATTTGCAGGAAGAGCATTTGCGTATCTCCCCAAAAATGACGAATATTGTGCCCGAATTCTATAAACCCCAATAGTCATGACCCGGATATCTGCCATAGGCATTGCACTGCTGTGCATTTTATGCGTAACCTCTTGCGGCTTAAAATCAAGACAGACTACTACCGAATCTTCTTCCGAAACGGGCTATTCTCCGGTTACGACAGACACGGCAGCTACCATTGTACCGTGCTATGCCAAAGGCTATACGGTGAAATATCTTCCGCACCATGTCCGTCTGGTGGATATACACGACCCTCAAAAAGAAAGCAGCAGCACTTTCCACTATGCGCTGGTACCGAAAGGCATAAAGCCTGTCGGCATACCGAGCGACTATACGGTGATTGAAACGCCGGTAGAGCACGTCATGTGTATGACATCCCTGCAACTTTCCAACTTCATCCGTCTGGATGCCTGCGATTATGTGGTGGGCATCACCAGTACGCGCCATCTCTTCAACAAGGAGATGAACGACCGTTTGAAGTCCGGCGAGACCGTGAAGATTGGTATCGAAGGGAACTTTGATAATGAAGTGATAATGAGCATGAATCCGGATGTTATCTTTATCTCTCCTTTCAAGCGGGGTGGATATGATGCCATGCGGGAAATCGGTATTCCACTGGTTCCCCATTTGGGGTACAAGGAGATGACCCCGTTGGGGCAGGCTGAATGGATAAAATTCATCGGCATGTTTATAGGCCAGGAAGTGGAGGCGAATGAAAAGTTTGCTGCGATAGAGAAGCGCTATAACGAATTGAAGGAGCTGGCTGCCAACGTGAAGAAGCGTCCGGTGGTATTCAGCGGCGAGATACGGGGTGGCAACTGGTATGCAGTGGGAGGAAAGAGCTTTCTTGCCGAACTGTTCCGTGATGCCGGTGCGGATTATTTCTTGAAAGACGATCCCCGTTCGGGAGGTGTCACGCTGGATTTTGAAACCGTATATAGCCAGGCGGAGAGTGCCGACTATTGGCGCATTGTCAACAGCTATGACGGGACATTCACGTATGATGCCTTGAAGTCCCTCGACCCGCGTTATGCCGACTTCCGTGCGTTCCGTGAGAAGGGAGTGGTATACTGCAACATGCGTGAGAAACCCTTCTACGAAAGTATGCCCATGCAGCCCGAAATTGTATTGGAAGACCTGATACATGCTTTCCATCCCGATTTGTTGCCCGACTATAAACCGACTTACTACGAACTGCTGAAATGATAAAAAGACCCATACTTCCGTTGATGTTGCTGACACTGGCATCTATCTTTCTTTTTTTCCTGCTGAACCTGCTTTTGGGGTCGGTTCACATTCCTCTGCGCTCTGTGTGGAATATATTGTGGGGAAATACGGATGAATCCGTTATTTGGCAGAATATCATCTGGAAGTCCCGCGTGCCCCAGGCGTTGACGGCATTGGTGGCGGGAGCAGGGCTGTCAGTCAGCGGTCTGCAGATGCAGACGGTGTTCCGCAATCCGCTGGCAGGGCCTTCGGTATTGGGCATCAGTTCAGGTGCCAGCCTGGGTGTGGCTTGTGTGGTATTGCTGTCCGGGGCGATGGGCGGTGTGGCATTGAGCCGTTTGGGGTATATGGGCGAGGTTGCCTTGTCGGTTGCCGCCATTATCGGTGCGCTGGCTGTGATGGCGCTCATTGTCTATGTCTCCCAGAAGGTGAAGGGCAACGTGACGCTGCTGATAATCGGTGTGATGATAGGCTATGTGGCAAGTGCCGTCATCGGCGTATTGAAATATTTCAGTGTGGAGGAAGATATACGTGCATATGTCATTTGGGGATTGGGTAGCTTTGCCCGTGTTTCGGGCGACCAGATGGTGCTGTTTGTCTGCATCATGGCTGTGCTGCTTCCGTTGTCCTTCCTGCTGATAAAGACGATGAATCTGTTGCTGCTGGGCGATGGCTATGCACGCAATCTGGGACTGAACATCAAGCGGGCACGCCTGCTGGTTATCTCATGCTCCGGCGTGCTGGTGGCTATTGTAACGGCCTATTGCGGTCCGATTATGTTTATCGGATTGGCGGTTCCCCATCTGTGCCGTGCCATCTTCCACTCTTCGGACCATCGGGTACTGATGCCTGCCACATTGCTGGTAGGCGCTTCCCTGGCATTGGTCTGCAATCTGATAGCCCGTATGCCCGGCTTCGAGGGAGCTTTGCCGGTCAACTCGGTGACGGCACTGGTAGGTGCGCCGGTAGTGGCTTCTGTACTTTTTAGAAAACGGAAAGGAGAATTGAATGAATAAGGAAACCATACATATAGAGAATCTTTCCATCGGTTACCCCGGTAAGGGGGATGTGAAAGTGGTGGCAGACGGCATTTGCGTCGGAATCAACAGTGGTGAGCTGACTTGCTTGTTGGGAGCTAATGGAGTGGGGAAGTCCACGCTGCTCCGTACGTTGTCCGCCTTCCAGCCGAAACTTGGCGGAAACATATTTATTGAAGGAAAAGAGATTGGGGACTATACCGACAAGCAGCTTTCGCGCGTCATTAGTGTGGTGCTGACGGAGAAGTGCGATATACGCAATATGTCCGTCGTAGAACTGATAGGTCTGGGGCGTAGCCCCTACACCGGTTTCTGGGGAACTCTTTCGAAAGAGGACAAGACTGTGGTGGACAAATCCATCGCCCTGGTAGGCATTCCCCATCTGGCACACCGCATGGTGCATACGCTGAGTGACGGTGAACGGCAGAAGGTGATGATAGCCAAGGCGCTCGCCCAGGAAACTCCCGTCATCTATCTGGATGAACCGACAGCTTTCCTTGATTTTCCCAGTAAAGTAGAGATGATGCAACTGCTTCACCAGCTCAGCCGGCAAACGGACAAGACGATTTTCCTTTCTACTCACGACCTGGAACTGGCCCTGCAGATAGCGGACAAAATATGGCTGATGGACAAGGTGAACGGCGTAACTATCGGTACGCCCGAGGACCTTTCGTTGAACGGCAGCCTGAGCAACTTCTTTGCCCGTAAGGGTATTGCCTTTGATTTGGAAACGGGACTGTTCAGGGTAGCCAATGAATATACCTCCCAGATACGCTTGGCGGGCCACGGGCAGAAGTATGCCATGGTGCGCAAGGCACTCCAGAGAAACGGGATTCTGGCAAACCGGAATGTTGAATCGGAGATTTATATCGAAACCGGAGATTTGAAGGGAGACGGCAGCTTCGTATTCCATCGACCGGGCAAGGAGCCGGTAACAGTGTACTCCATTGAGAAATTGCTGCAAATAGTCTTGTCATTCCATTCCCTATGATGCACCATTCTGCAAAGGATAATTATGTCCACTTAACGACGACTCCGGTCCCCCGGCTGATTACGTCATTGGCTGTGCCGACCATCATCAGCATGCTGGTGACGTCCTTCTACAACATGGCAGATACCTATTTTGTGGGTAAAATAAATACCCAGTCTACGGCTGCCGTAGGTATCGTGTTTTCTGTGATGTCCATTATCCAGGCTGTGGGATTCTTCTTCGGTCATGGTTCGGGGAACTACATCTCCCGTAAGTTGGGGGCGCAGGAAACGGAGAGTGCCGAGAAGATGGCATCCACCGGCTTCTTTTTTGCCTTGTTTATCGGAGCGGCTCTGGCTGTGCTGGGATTGCTGTTCCTTACACCGCTTTCCCTTGCTTTGGGGTCGACGCCTACTATTCTTCCGTATACGGAGCACTATTTGGGAATCATTCTGCTGGGTACTCCTTTTATGACCGCCTCATTGGTGCTGAATAACCAAATACGTTTTCAAGGTAATGCGGCGTATGCCATGGTGGGGATTGTGAGTGGGGCGGTCATCAACGTGGTGCTCGACCCTATCCTGATTTTTGTATGCGATATGGGCATATCCGGTGCCGCACTTGCCACAGTAGTCAGCCAGATATGTAGTTTCATCCTTTTGCTATATATGGGGCGCAGAGGAGGAAATATACGTATACGTTACAGAAACTTTACGCCTACACTGGCTTTCATCAAGGAAATTATTGGGGGTGGAACTCCGTCACTCACCCGGCAGGGACTGGCAAGCGTGGCAACCATTTTGCTGAACGTGGCGGCCGGTGCATATGGTGACGCAGCTATTGCAGGGATGTCCATTGTGACGCGTATCTCTATGTTTATCAATGCTTTCCTAATTGGTTTCGGGCAAGGCTTCCAACCGGTATGCGGATTCAATTATGGTGCCGGGCTGTATGCCAGAGTGCGCCAAGGATTCTGGTTCTGTGTGAAGGTAGGCTTTTTCTTTTTGCTGGTTTGTGCGGTGGCAGGTATGGGATATGCCGAGGAGATTGTCTCCATCTTCCGCAAGGGAGACCCTGCTGTTGTAGCTACCGGTGCGGCAGCATTGCGCTGGCAGTTCATCACCTATCCGTTGGGTGCATGGATTGTGGTCAGCAACATGATGCTGCAGACTATCCGCAAGCCCGTACGCGCTACGATACTTTCCTCTGCCCGTCAAGGGCTGTTCTTCATCCCCCTCATCTTCATTCTTCCTTATTTCTTAGGACTGAAAGGGGTGGAAATGTGCCAGGCGGCGTCGGACATGCTGACCTTCTTCCTCGCCATTCCATTGACCTGCGGGGTGCTGGCGGAGATGAAGAGGAAGGAGGCGGAACAACTGCAACAGCGGCAATCTTGAAGTTTCTGCGTCCCTATTCAATTTTCACGGGAACTATCGGTTGCCGCTTCACTTTATCGAGGGGAGCTGCATGGTACTCGATGCGCCCGAAGTCTATCTGTCTCAAATCAATGCTTCTGATTGTACTGTTGTACATGGTGCGATAGTAGATGATACCGTTTGTCATATCTGTGGCCGATGTCCATTGGGTGGCACTTGGAATATTGGCAGGAACCTGGCCGAGGGGAAACTCGATGCCTACGGGTATATCAAAGTTATTCAGTATCTGAAAACATTGGAGAACGGTTTCCTGTGCGGTATTCTGTGGTGGTGTAGAAGTCTGGTAGAAAGCGGCACGGATAAAGCGGGAAGGGGGAGTCACATCTCCCGGAATTCCCAAAAAGCCGCTTCCCGAACCGAAAGGGGCTATAGTCACATTGCCCAGCGATTTGCTTTCGGCACTGCCCGGGTAGAGGTTCACATAATTGTTTAAGTTGGTCATCTGCCAGTCAAAGCCGGGGGAGTTTGTCAATACTCCCAGTTTGTTTTCATAGAAACGGGGCTGTCCGTCGATGAACTCCAATACCAGTTGGCGGCCGGTCTTGTCTGCAATCCGCCAATGTACGGTGGAGGCGCGTGGGTCAATGGCTATGACCGTCACATTTTCAATAGCCTCCTTTACCTCGTCCACAGTAGAAAAGCTTCCCAACAGCCATGATACCAATTGTAAATCGGCTATGCTCGACGCTTTTCGTGTGGGGTCGTACTCCTCATATTTGCCATATCCGGGAAAGTAGAACAGCCCGGCGGAGAGCCCGGCTTCATTCAGACCTTCGGCCACGAACTCCTTTTGCTCCACTGCCAGGCCTACGTAGCCATAGCGTGAGGTGAACTCCATGCCGGACAGACTGCCTCCGGGTGTCAGTGATTGTTGCGAATAACCGCGCGGTACGATGACGTACTGGCTGTTCAGCTCACTGCCTCCCCATTCGATGGTGCG
>OGYZ01001534.1_pt1 | contig 17693 bp, 15 predicted proteins | sample 1576681 | NCBI WGS metagenome assembly OGYZ01 (sample SAMEA3541480, study PRJEB24748) | human gut metagenome | biome: human gut; feature: human-associated habitat; material: faeces | place: China | collected 2012 | reverse complement strand
CCCCCTTCAACGGCTTCGACCTGCTGAACCACATGGCCGTCATGGTCACGGCCCGCGGCAAGTCCACCGCCGCCGACGCCATGGAGACGCTGCTGAAGGAGTACGAGGAGAACCACAAGAACGGCACGTCCACCTTCCGCACGGAGGAGAAGTACCGCATCATGTTCGAGGGCATCGCCTGCTGGCCCTATCTCCGCGCCACCAGCACCGGCCTGAAGTCCCGGGGCATCAACATGGTCACCACCATCTACGCCGACGCCTTCGGTTTTGACTACAACACCTTCGACGAGATGATCCGCGCCTACTGCAAGGTGCCCAACGCCATCAACCTGGAGATGAGCCGCGACAAGCGCATCAAGCTGTGCAAGGACAACCATGTGGAGGGTATGCTGGTCCATACCAACCGCTCCTGCAAGCTGTGGAGCGGCTTCATGTACGAGATGAGCCGTCAGATCGGCAAGGCCTGCAGCATCCCCGTGGTCAGCTTCGACGGCGACCAGGCCGACCCCCGCAACTTCTCCGAGGCCCAGTACGACACCCGCGTCCAGGGCCTGACGGAGATCATGGAAGCCAACAAGGCTGCGAAAGGAGTGTAAGGCATGAACGACATCCTCAACAAGCTGCATGAGGCAGCAGCCTCTCCCCGCGCGCAGATGGACGGCTATCTGGCGCAGGGCAAAAAGATCGTCCTGTGCGCTCCTGTTTACACTCCCGAGGAGCTTATCCACGCCATGGGCTTCGTGCCTATGGGAGCCTGGGGCGGCGATGTAGCGCTGAACCGCGCCAAAGAATACTGTCCCGCCTTCCTGTGCGCCATTGTCCAGTCCCTGCTGGAGCTGGGCATCAGCGGCGCGTATGACGGCGCCAGCGCCATCGTCATCCCCTCCCTGTGCGATACCCTCAAGACCGTGGGTGAGAACTGGAAGTACGCCGTGCCGTCCATCCCCTTCATCCCCATGACCTATCCCCAGAACCGCAAGCCCGCCTACGGCGTGGCCTATACCAAGGCCGGCTATGAGCGCGTGATCCGCGACCTGGAGAAGCTGGGCGGCGCCTTCTCCGAGGAGAAGCTGCTTGCCTCCATCAAGGTCTACAACCGCCACAACGCCGCTATGCGGAAGATCGACGAGCTTTTGGCTGTTCACCCGGAGATCACCGCCGCCCAGCGCAGCGACATCTTCAAGAGCGCCTTCTTCATGACCAAGGAGGAGCACACCGATCTGGTGGAGGCGCTCATTGAGGAGCTGGAAGCCAAGACTCCCGCCGCGGAGAAGCTGCCCATCGTCATCTCCGGCATCCTGACGGACGCCCCGGCGCTGAACGCTATTCTGGACGAAATGGGTCTGCACATCGTGGCCGACGACGTGGCCGCCCAGTCCCGCCAGTACCGCACCGACGCACCGGAGCGCGATGACGCCCTGAACGCGCTGGCCGAGAAGTTCGCCGCCATGGGCAACTGCTCTGTGCTGTACGATCAGGAGAAGAACCGGGTGAAGTGGATCGTGGCCACCGCCAAGACGAGAAGCGCCAAGGGTGTTCTGGTGGTGCTGACCAAGTTCTGCGACCCGGAGGAGTTCGACTATGTGATGATCAAGAAGGCCTGCGAGGCCGCCGACCTGCCCCTGACGCTGGTGGAGGTTGACCGTCAGATGGTGCGGTTTGAGCAGGTGCGAACCAACCTCGAGACCTTCCGCGACCTGCTGAAAATGTAAGCAACACACCATTTATTAACATACATGGAGGAACGATATGAGTGAAGTAAAGCGTCCCCTCGAGGGCGTAAAGGTGCTGGAGCTGGCCACCTTTATCGCCGCCCCCTGCTGCGCCCGCTTTCTGGCGGATCTGGGCGCTGAGGTCATCAAGGTCGAGGCCCCCGCCGGCGACCCCCTGCGCTACACCGCTGTCAACGAGGGCCGTCCCCAGGATCAGAAGGAGAACACCTCCTATGATCTGGAGAACGCCGGCAAGACCTGCGTCTGCCTGAACACCAAGACCGCCGCCGGCCGCGAGGCGCTGGAGAAGCTCATCGCCGAGGCGGATATCTTCATCACCAACTGGCGCCAGAACCCCCTGAAGAAGGCCGGTCTGGACTATGAGACGCTCCACGCCAAGTACCCCAGGCTGGTGTATGGCTTCGTGTCCGGCTACGGCGAGAAGGGCCCCGATAAGGACCTGCCAGGCTTCGACTTCACCGCGTTCTTCGCCCGCGGCGGTATCCTGGGCACCCTGTTTGACAAGGACGCCCTGCCCATGCTGACCATCGCCGGCTTCGGCGACCATCAGGTGGGTATGTACCTGGCCTCCGGCGTGCTGGCGGCCCTGTACCGCGCCCGCGAGACCGGCATCGGCGACCGCGTGGTGGTCTCCCTGTTCCACAGCGCCATCTGGGATGTCTCCCTGCTGCTGCAGGCCAGCCAGTACGGCGACCCCACCACCCAGTACCCTCTGTCCCGCCGCACCCTGCCCAATCCCCTGGTGGTGGCCCACAAGACCAAGGATAACAAGTGGCTCCAGATCGCCATGCCCCAGTACAACCGCCACTATCCCATCTTTATGAACGCCATCGGCCACCCCGAGCTGGCCGAGGATCCCCGCTACTATCCCCAGACCAACCTGCAGGCCAACATCGAGGAGTTCTACGACTTCCTGGTGGCCGAGATGGCCAGCCGCACCCTGGACGAGTGGTGCAAGCTGATGGACGCCAACGATCTGCCCTACGCCGTGGCCCAGACCTGGGATCAGCTGCTGGTGGATAAGCAGGCATGGGCCTCCGGCTGCTTCTACGAGATGGAATATTCCAACGGCAATAAACGCACCATGGTCCGGCCTCCCGTTATCTTCGAGGAGACGGAGCTGCCTCCCTACAACCGCGGTCCGTACCTGGGCGAGCAGACCGAACTGGTGCTGAAGGACCTGGGCTACACCGACGAGCAGGTGGCTGCCATGATCGCCGCCGGCGAGGCGGTGCCCATGGATCCTTCCCTGAAAGACTGACGGCGGCATCTTTTCCGCCCTGCCATCGTCAAACCGTCTCGACGTACACACGGTACGCCATCGCCGGTTTGCCATCGGCAGAACGAAAAATCTCTCCGCCGTAGGCGGAGCGCGACGAACACGAACACCCCGGCGACTTGAGGAAAAGCAAACTATAAGGGCGCGGCGCGTTGAGGAGCGCGCCGCCACCCGAAAATATGAAGGAGAAGAATCATGAAAATCGCTGCTTATGAAGTACGTCCCGACGAAAAGCCCGTTATCGAGAACCTGTGCAAAAAATATGGCATCGACCTGATCTCCACTCCCGCTAATCTGGATAAGACCACCGCCAACATGGCCGCCGGCTGCGACGGTGTTACCACCCTGGGGCAGAGCGACTACTGCAACGAGGTGCTGGACGAGCTGAAGGGCTATGGCGTGCAGGTGCTGGCCAGCCGCTGCGTGGGCTATAACCACATGAACTGCGGCTACGCCCGATCTCTGGGCTTCCGCCTGTGCAACGGCGCCTACGCCCCCAACGGCGTGGCGGAGTACACCGTTATGGCCATCCTGATGTGCATCCGCAAGTTCAAGAAGGCGCTCTACAACACCAACGACAACGACTTTACCCTGAAGGGCAAGATGGGCCGCGAGCTGCGCACCATGACCGTGGGTGTCATGGGCACCGGCAAGATCGGCTTCACCATCATCAAGTGCCTCAGCGGCTTCGGCTGCCGTATCATCGCCAACGATGTCTATGAGAACGACGCCGTCCGTGCGTACGCCGAGTATGTGGACCTGGACACCCTGTACCGTGAGTCCGACATCATCACCATCCACACCCCGCTGCTGCCGGAGACCACCGGCATGATCGACCGCGAGGCCATTGCCAAGATGAAGGACGGCGTGGTGTTCATCGACAACGCCCGGGGTGAGCTGATGGATATCGATGCCGTCACCGAGGCGGTGGAGTCCGGCAAGTTCGGCGCGCTGTTCATGGATGCCTTCCCCGGCGAGACCGGCATCATCCACGTTCCCCACGATGAGGACATCATCCGTACCCCCGGTATGCCCTACTTCAAGCTGAAGTACCTGCGCTCCTTCGTCAACGTCTACCACACGCCCCACATGGCCTTCTTCACCGAAGAGGCCGCGGAGCAGATGGCCGAGTGCGGCGTCAACAGCATCTATGAGATTTTGACAGAGGGCAAGTCCAAGCACGAGATCCCCTGCTGAGCAGAGCAGTGACCCATACTTTAACAGGAGGAAAACTATGATTTTCGACGCAAAGCATGAAATGATCCGCAAGCTGGTCCGCCAGTTTGCCGAGACCGAGCTCACCACCGAGGTCCTTGACAAGGTAGAGGAGACCGGCGAGTTTCCCGAGGAGATCGTGGACAAGATGGCCAAGTGCGGCTTTCTTGGCCTGAAGATCCCCCGCGAGTACGGCGGTGCCGGTGCCGATACCCTGGCCTATGTCATCATGATCGAGGAGATCGCCCGTGTCTCTGCTGTGGCCAGCCTGTACGCCAATACCCCCAACTCTCTGGGCGGCGGCCCCCTGATGCAGGCGGGCACCCCCGAGCAGCTGGAGAAGTATCTCCGTCCCTCCGTGGAGAACAAGGTGAAGATCGTCTTCGGCCTCACCGAGCCGGGCGCCGGCTCCGACGCCAGCAGCATGGTCACCACCGCCGTGAAGGATGGCGACGACTACATCCTCAACGGCCGTAAGTGCTTTATCTCCGGCGCACCCCTGGCCGACTACTGCATCGTCTACGCCAAGACCGACATGAGCCGCGGCAATAAGGGTATCTCCGCCTTTATCGTGGACATGAAGGCCCCCGGCGTCTCCTGCGGCAAGCACGAGGCCAAGATGGGTCTGGTGGGCTACGCCACCTCCGACGTGGTGCTGGAGGATGTCCGCGTCCACAAGAGCGATATGCTGGGCAAGGAGAACATGGGCTTTATCAACGCCATGAAGACCCTGGACGGCGGCCGTCTGGGTGTGTCCGCCCAGTCTATCGGTCTGGCCCAGGGCTGCCTGGATGAGGCTATCAAATACTCCAAGGAGCGCGTCCAGTTCGGCAAGCCCATCTGCAAGAACCAGGCCATCGCCTTCATGCTGGCGGATATGGCAACCAAGCTGACCGCCGCCAAGGAGCTGGTCTATATGGCCGCCCAGATGAAGGACAGAAACGACCCCAACGCCTCCATGTACTGCTCCATGGCCAAGTACTTCGCCTCCGAGACCTGCAACGAGATCGCCGCCAAGGCCGTGCAGATCCACGGCGGCTACGGGTACATCAAGGAGTACCCCGTCGAGCGTAAGTACCGCGACTGCCGCGTGTTCACCATCTACGAGGGGACCTCTCAGGTCCAGCAGATGGTCATCTCCGGCAATTTGCTGAAGTAATGCGGAAAGGAGCAAGAATAGAATGAAGCTTATCGTTTGTGTCAAGCAGGTGCCCGACACCTCCGGCAAGGTGGCCGTCAACGCCGACGGCACGCTGGACCGCGCCTCCATGCAGACCATCATCAACCCCGACGATATGAACGCCGTGGAGGCCGCCCTGGCCCTGAAGGACCAGCTGGGCTGCCCCGTTATCGCCGTGTCCATGGGGCCTCCTCCCGCCGCCGGTATGCTGCTGGAGCTGAAGGCCATGGGCGTGGACAAGGCCGTGCTGGTGTCCGCCCGTGAGTTCGGCGGCTCCGACACCTTCGCCACCTCCCAGATTTTGGCCGCCGCCATCAAGAACCTGGGCGTGGACAAGGACGACATCATCTTCTGCGGCCGTCAGGCCATCGACGGCGACACCGCCCAGGTGGGCCCCCAGATCGCCGAAAAGCTGGAGATCCCCCAGGTGTCCTATGTGGCCGACATCGAGAAGGACGGCGACACCCTCACCGTCCGCCGTATGCTGGAGGACGGCTACATGACCGTGCAGGTGCAGACCCCCTGCCTGCTGACCTGCATCAAGGAGCTGAACACCCCCCGCTACATGACCATCCGGGGCATCCTGGACTGCGACGCCGAGCCTGTCACCGTGCTGGACTACAACGCGCTGAAGGACGATCCCCTCATCGAGGTGGACACCATCGGCCTGAAGGGCTCTCCCACCAATATCTACAAGAGCTTTACGCCTCCCCGCAAGGGCAGCGGTATGATGCTGGAGGGCAGCGGCAAGGAGACCGTGGAGCGGCTGTTCGGCATCCTGTCCGCCAAGCACATCATCTGAGAAGGGAGAAACGATATGTCTACTTTTATGAATACCGATCCCAAGGCCTTCTCCGGCGTGTGGGTCTTTTGCGAGCAGCGGCAGGGCAAGATGATGCCCACCACCTTTGAGCTGATCTCCGAGGGGCGCAAGCTGGCCGACGAGCTGGGCGTCCAGCTCAGCGGCATCCTGCTGGGCGACAGCGTGGACAACATCGCCGCGGAGCTGGGCGGCTACGGCGCGGATAAGGTCTACGTCTACAACAGCCCCCTGCTGAAGGACTACACCACCGACGCCTACACCAAGATCATCACCGACGCGGTGCACGAGTTCAAGCCCGAGATCATGCTGTTCGGCGCCAGCCACATCGGCCGCGACCTGGCGCCCCGCTGCGCCGCCCGTCTCCACACCGGCCTGTGCGCCGACTGCACCCACCTGGACGTGGATCTCAACGGCTACATCAACTTCCTCCGCACCGGATCCTCTCTGGACGTGGACAGCATGAACTTCGAGACGAAGCTCTTTGACGTCAACACCAACCTGAAGATGACCCGTCCCGCCTTCGGCGGCCACCTGATGGCCACCATCGTCTGCCCCCGCTTCCGCCCCGCCATGGCCACCGTGCGCCCCGGCGTGATGAAGAAGCGCGAGTTTGACGAGAACGGCGCGAGCAAGGTGGAACTCATCCACCCCGCCTTTACCCTCACCGAGGCCGACATCCACACCAAGGTGCTGGAGATCGTCAAGGCCGCCCGCGCCATGGTGGATCTCACCGGCGCTGAGGTGGTGGTCTCCGTGGGCCGCGGCATCGCCAAGGACGTGGAGAAGGGCATTGCGCTGGCCGAGGAGCTGGCCGCCCTCATGGGCGGCGTGGTGGGCGCGTCCCGCGCCGTGGTGGACGCCGGCTGGATGACCGCCGACCACCAGGTGGGACAGACCGGCAAGACCGTCCATCCCCGCATCTACGTGGCCCTGGGCATCTCCGGTGCCATCCAGCACAAGGCCGGTATGCAGGACTCCGAGTGCATCATCGCCGTCAACAAGAGCGACGTGGCCCCCATCTTCGAGGTGGCGGATTACGGCATCTGCGGCGACCTGTTCAAGGTGGTCCCCATGATGATCGAGGAAATGAAAGCCCTGAAGAAGTAATATCCCCCTCCCCACAGCGGGAAAGCCCGAAGGCACCGTCCTCCGGGCTTTCCTGCATCCTGCCCTTGCTATTTTCCCCGGGATGCGCTATACTGTCCGGGTATTTTCTGTGAAAGGAGGCCCGTCCATGCCGGAAGCCGTACATATCCCCTGGCAGCCCATCGGCGGCGGGCGGGCCAGCGAGGCCATCTATGACCAGCTGCGGGAGCTTATCACCTCCGGAGTGCTGAAGCCCGGCGACCGCCTGCCCTCCGAGCGTGCCATGATGGAGCAGCTCCACCGTTCCCGTCCCACCATCCGCGAGGCCCTGCGTATGCTGGAGCAGGGCGGCTATGTGGCCTCCACCCACGGCGCCAGCGGCGCCGTGGTGCAGGAGCTGACCATCGACGGCGTGGAGCAGCCGCTGTCGGCCATGCTCCAGCTGAACCAGATATCTCTGGAGGAGCTGGGCGAGTACCGCGCCGTCAACGACGGCACCATCGCCGGCTGGGCGGCCCGGCGCCGCACCGACGAGGATCTGGCGGCGCTGGACAGCTGTCTCACGGCGGCGGAGCAGGCCCTGGGCGATTACCGCCGCTTTGCTGAGCTGGACGTCCGTTTCCACAGTCTGCTCTCCCGCGCCACCGGCAACCAGGTGGCCATGATCGTCACCGATGTCCTGGGCCAGGTGGAGCAGCACACCCTGCTGAAAAAGATGGAGACGCTGAACGACAGCGCGTGTCTGGCTCTGGAACGCCGTATTCTGGCGCGCCACCGGGAGATACTGAGCGCTATCCACCGGCAGGATGACGCGGCCGCCAAACAGGCCATGCGTGAGCACACCCGCGCCGCCGCCACTGATCTGAAGGTCTGACCCCCAAAGCCTTCCCCTGTAGGGGCGGCGTCCCCGACGCCCCGCAGCGTCAAAAAACGCCCTCGCCCCGCCGCAGGCGGCATTTTCTCCAGCCCCAACTCCCATTTCCTGCCAAATTTTCCTGTTTTTATTCCCGGTAACGGAAAAAATGTGTAAAATTTCCATAAAAAGGCTGGACAAACGGTGTAAATGTGCTATAATCTAACTATCTGCAGAGGTACCTCTGCATTTGCGTTTTAATACACATTAAAACGAGCGCACCTGCGGAAATCTACTACCATAAGGGGAATGAACAATGAAAAAAGTATTAGCAACCATTCTGGCCCTGGTCATGGCGCTGGGCCTCACCACCTATGCGTGGGCGGAAGGGGAAGGCGCTACAAAGGTCGCAAAAATCGGTGATACTGAGTACGCTACGCTGCAGGAAGCGGTGAACGCGGCGGCCAATGGTCAGACTATCGTGCTGCAGAGCAATGTGGTACTGACCGCTTCTTTGAATGTTGCGGCTGGTAAGACTGTGACCCTGGATCTGAACTCTTGCAAAATCACCGCGGATATGAATGGCCCGCACATGATCTGTAATGCGGGTAACCTGACGATTACTGACAGTAGCGAGAACAAGACCGGTGAAATCGCAAAGATAGGTGCAGAAACTAACTTTGGTTATGTAATTGAGAACCACGGGACAATGACGTTGGATCGCTGCAAGATTAGCAGCACCAGCGTTAAGAGCAGTGCTATTGAGAACGGTTGGTACACGGCCAGTGAAAATACTGCGGGCACATCCTGTATAATGACGATTCAGAACGCGGAAGTTGTCAGTGTCAATGCCGCTGGCGGTTTGTATACTGTTAAGAACGATGATTACGGTGTGATGGTTATCAACGGCGGCGTGTTCACAAATGGCGTGGCTGGTGCTGGTGCTGTGCTGAACTGGAATGATTTGACCATCAATGGTGGAACCTTTACCGGTGCATCTGCTGTCCGCACCTTGAAGAGTGGAAGTAGTGATTTTGAAACCGGCAAGAGTCAGATCAAGAACGGTACGTTCAATGGCGGAATCGACACGCTTGATGGCTATAAGACGGGTATTACCATTGCCGTCACCGGCGGTACTTTCTCTACCGATGTGAAGGAGTATCTTGCCGAGGGTAAGATCCTGCAGAAGAATGGTGACACCTATACCGCCGTGACTAATAGCGGTATCACCAGCGGTACCTATACTGCGAAGCCCACTGTTCCCGATGGTTACAAGGTGGTTGAGAACACTGACGGTACGTTCACCGTCGAGAAGGTCGGCGGCTATTACTACTACCAGCCCACCACCGACACCAAGGCCAACGACACCAAGGGCAGCCCCAAGACCTTCGACGCGGGCATTGCTCTGTATGTCGGCATGGCGCTGACCTCCGCCGCCGGCGTGGCGTTTGTGGGCAAAAAGCGCGAGGACTGACACCGTTTTCCGCGGTGTCTTACCCCGGCGCCGTGTGAAATAACAGAAAAGGCACCCCGTCAGGGGTGCCTTTTCTCATGCCTTAAAATAGGCTTCTGCCTGCTGAATATTCCGCTGTATCTCCTGCCGCAGCGCCTCCAGCGTGTCGAACCTCTGCTCGCCCCGCAGCCGGCGGCAGAACTCCACCCGGAGCTCCTGCCCGTACAGGTCGCCCTCGAAGCCCAGCAGGTACGTCTCCACGGACACCCGATCGCCGTCGGATACCGTGGGCCGCGTGCCCACGTTGGTCACGCCGGCGCACCGCCGTCCGTCCGGCAGAAATACCTCCGTCACGTACACCCCGTGCGCCGGGGCCAGCACGTGCTCCGGCACCGCCAGGTTTACCGTGGGGATGCCGATGGTCCGCCCGATCCGCTGTCCGTGCTGCACCGTCTGGCTCAGGCAGTGCCGGTGGCCCAGAAAGTCCGCCGCGCGCTCCATGTCGCCCGCCTCCACCAGCGTCCGGATGTACGTGGAGCTGACCGTGATGCCCTCCCGCTGTACCGGCGGGATGATGTCGCACCCGATGCCCATCTCCGCGCACTTCTGCCGCAAAAGCTGCACGTTCCCGGCGTTTTTATGGCCGAACCGGTGGTCGTGCCCGGCCACGAAGTGCACCGCGCCGTATGTCCCGATCAGCATTTCCAGATAGGCCTCCCACGGCATGGTCATCATCTCCCGGTCAAAGGGCGCGAAAATGACCCGCTCGATGCCGTACAGACGCTCCATCAGCCCCTGCCGGTCCCGGTTGGAGTTGATCAGGTACACGGGCTGCCCCGTGACCACCTCCTTCGGCGGCCGGTCAAAGGTGAATGCCGCGGGGACGGCCCCCAGCTCCCGGGCACGCTCCGCCGTCTTCCGCAGCAGTGCGCCGTGGCCCCGGTGCACGCCGTCGAAGAAGCCCAGGGCGATAACTGTCTTTTCCAAGTTGTTCACGCTCCGAAAAAGTTTTTCTCTGATGTCAGAACACCCGCTTCCCAGCGGCTCAGGCACAGAAACGCCCCATCCGGGCTGTACACCCGGTACAGCCCCGGCTGCAAGCCCTCCGCCGCCAGCGGATTGCCGCACAGGCACCGTCTGTGGTCCCGTTCACCGGCGATGTGATAGGCCGGGTACTGCCGGAACAGCGAGTCGGTAGGGGAGAGCAGGGCCTCGCCCTGCGCCTGTACGTCCTCAATACTGCGGCTCTCCGCCAGCGTAAACCCGGCGGCCATGGTCCGCCGCAGAGCGCTCATGCATCCGCCGCAGCCCAGCGCCTGCCCGATGTCGTGGCACAGCGCCCGCACATACGTGCCCTTGCTGCACCGTATCCGCAGCCGCCAGTCGCCGTCCTCCGGCTCCAGCAGCGCCAGCTCGTGTATGGTCACCCGCCGTGGGGGCCGTTCGATCTCCTGCCCCTTCCGGGCCAGCTGATACAGCTTCTGCCCGTTGATCTTGATGGCCGAGTACATGGGCGGCACCTGGTCGATCTCCCCGGTGAACCGCGCCAGCACGTCCTCCAGCTGCGCCCGCGTCACGGACACAGGACGCTCCGCCACCACCTCGCCGGTGGTATCCTGGGTGTTGGTCGTCAGCCCCAGCCGCAGCCCCGCGACGTACTCCTTGTCCCCGCCCTCGGCGTAGGACACCGCCCGCGTGGCGTTTCCCACGAACACCGGCAGTACGCCGGTGGCCATGGGGTCCAGCGTTCCGGCGTGGCCCACCTTTTTCGTTTTCAGTATGCCCCGCAGCTTGCCGCACACGTCCATGCTGGTCCATCCCGCGGGCTTGTCGATAATGATGATCCCGTCGGCCATGTTATCCCATGACCTCCGTATAGGCCGCCAGAATGGCCGCCTTCGCCTCGTCCAGGGTGCCGTCCACCGTGGCCCCGGCGGCGCCCCTGTGGCCGCCGCCGCCCAGCACGCGGCACACGGCGCTGGCGTCCACCCGCGGTCCCGTCCGCAGCGACAGCTTCACCCGTCCCGGCTTCAGCTCCCGCAGCGTGATGCCGCAGTCGGTGCCCTGCACCAGCGCCGCCAGACTGCTCAGCTCCTCCACATCGGACTCGGCAGCGCCCAGCTCCCGGCACAGCGCCAGAGGGATGGACATCACCACCACCCGGCCGTTGTCGTACAGCTCCATGTCCGCCACCATCCGGGCCTCCATGGCCAGCCGCACCGGCGACTTCGTGCGGAACAGGGCCTTGTTCACCGGCCCCACGTCGATGCCCAGCTCCATCAGCGCGGCGGCGATGCGGTGCGTCCGCGCCGTGGTGTTGGCATAGACGAAGCACCCGCAGTCTGTGGACACCGCCACATACAGCGCCATGGCCATCTCCGGCGTGATGTCCGTCAGCCTGCCCACGATCTCATACACGATCTCGCCGCAGGCGGCGGCCTCCGCGTCCAGGCACGTCCGTTCCGCGAAGAACTCCTGGGAGCCGTGGTGGTCGATGGCCAGGCAGATGTCGTTTTTATACGGCACCGCGTTCTCCGGCAGCAGATTCAGCGCCGCGATGTCCACCGATACCACCGCCCCGGGCACAAAGTCATTCGGTGCCCACAGCCCCTCGGCGTAGGGCGTGTACGTCTCCGTGATCTCCGGGTTTTCCAGCAGATACGCCGTCCGGCCCAGCGCCCGCAGGGCGCGGCACAGTGCGGCGGCACAGCCCACCGTGTCCCCATCCGGGCGCACGTGGGTCAGGATCAGCACGCCGTCCAGCGTCCGCAGAAAGTCCGCCGTCTCCTGCACCGTCAGCCGCGCGCTCATTCCCGGTCCTCCGGCAGCACGATGTCCGCGTTGGCGGGGTTGGCGGGCTTCACGTGGTTCAGCAGGTCCAGAATGTGCGCGCCGTGGGCGATGGAGTCGTCCATGAAAAACTGCAGCTCCGGCGTGTAGCGCAGGTCGATGGCCTGGCCCAGCTCGTGCCGCAGATATCCGGCCGCAGACTTCAGCCCCTTCATCAGGCCCTTTTCATCCGCGCAGTTCAGCGCGCTGATATACACCCGCGCGTACCGCAGGTCGCTTGTGGTGTCCACCCGCGTGATGGTCAGCATCCCCTCGGATACCCGCGGGTCCTTTACGGTGCGGAGCAGGGCGCTCAGCTCCTTGCGTATCTCCTCGTTGATGCGCCCGATACGGTTTCCGGCCATAGACCGTTCCTCCTCTCAAGAAAGAGAGGGGTGGGCTTTGCCCACCCCTCGGCTGTTGCTTATACCTCGATCTGCTCCATGGTGAAGGCCTCCACGATGTCGCCTTCCTTGATGTCGTTGAACTTCTCGATGCTCAGACCGCACTCGTAGCCGGACTGGACCTCCTTCACGGAGTCCTTGAACCGCTGCAGGGAGGCCAGCACGCCCTCGTGGATGACGATGCCGTCGCGGACCAGCCGTACCTGGCAGTCCTTGCGCTGCAGCTTGCCGTCCTGCACGTAGCAGCCGGCAACCGTGCCCACACCGGACACCTTGTACGTCTGGCGCACCTCGGCGTGGCCCAGCAGCACCTCGCGGAACTTGGGGGCCAGCATACCCTTCATGGCGGCTTCGATCTCGTTGATGGCATCGTAGATCACGCGGTACATCCGCATATCCACGTTGGCCCGGGCGGCACTGTCGCGGGCGGCGGCGTCCGGCCGGACGTTGAAGCCCACGATGATGGCCTGGGAGGTGGACGCCAGCATGACGTCGCTCTCGTTGATGGCGCCCACGCCGCCGTGGATCACGCGGACGCGGACCTCCTCGTTGCTCAGCTTCTCCAGCGAGGCCTTCACCGCCTCCACGCTGCCCTGCACGTCCGCCTTGACGATCAGGTTCAGGTTCTTCATCTCACCGGCCTGGATCTGGCTGAACAGATCCTCCAGCGACACCTTGGTCACAGGGGCGTTGGCCTTGGCCTTCTCCTCGGCCTTGCGCTGCTCCACCAGCTCGCGGGCCAGCTTTTCGTCGGCCACGGCGTTGAAGGTAGCGCCGGCGGAGGGTGCCTCGCTCAGACCCGTGATCTCCACGGGCACGCTGGGTCCGGCCTCGGTGATGCGCTGGCCCTTGTCACTGACCATGGCGCGCACGCGGCCCACAGAGGTACCGGCGATGATGATGTCGCCCTGATGCAGCGTACCGTTCTGTACCAACAGGGTGGCCACGGGGCCGCGGCCCTTGTCCAGCCGCGCCTCGATCACGGTGCCCTGCGCCGCGCGGTTGGGGTTGGCCTTCAGCTCGCCCACCTCGGCGGTCAGCGTCAGCATCTCCAGCAGATTGTCCACGCCCATGCCGGTCTTGGCGGAGATGGGGCACACGATGGTGTCGCCGCCCCACTCCTCGCACACCAGGCCGTACTCGGTCAGCTGCTGCTTGATGCGCTCGGGGTTGGCCTCGGGCTTATCCATCTTGTTGATGGCCACGATAATGGGGATACCGGCGGCCTTGGCGTGGTTGATGGACTCCACCGTCTGGGGCATGATGCCGTCCTCGGCGGCCACCACCAGAATGGCGATATCCGTCACCATAGCGCCGCGGGCGCGCATGGAGGTAAAGGCCTCATGGCCGGGGGTATCCAGAAATGTGATGGGCTTGCCGTTGATCTGCACCTGATAGGCGCCGATGTGCTGGGTGATGCCGCCGGCCTCGCCGCTGGCCACGTGGGCGTTGCGGATATAGTCCAGCAGGCTGGTCTTGCCGTGGTCCACGTGGCCCATGACCACCACCACGGGTGCCCGGGGCACCAGGTCCTCGTCCTTGTCCTGATGGTCGTCGATCAGGCGCTCCTCGATGGTGACGACGACCTCCTTCTCTACCTTGCAGCCCATCTCCTCGGCGATGATGGCGGCGGTGTCGAAGTCGATCATCTGGCTCAGGGAGGCCATCACGCCGTTCTTCATCAGGCACTTGACCACCTCTGCGCCGGTCTTCTTCATCCGGCTGGCCAGCTCGCCCACGCTGATCTCGTCGGGGATCTGCACGGTCACAGGGGTCTTCTTGATGACCTCCAGCCGCAGCTTCCGCAGCCGGTCGGCCTCCTCCTGCTTGCGCTTGTTGCTGGCGAAGCTGTTGTCCCGCCGCTGCTTATTGCTGCGGAACTTCTCCTTGCCCTGTGGGGCCTGCTGGTCCCGCTTGCCGCTGCTGCGGGCGTCGGCCATATCCTGCAATTTCTCGTCGTACTTGTCCAGATTGACGTTGGTGGCCTTGCGGGTGTCCACCACCTGCCGCTGGGGCACGCGGGACATGGGCTGCTTGGGCTGCTCCGCCTTGGGCGCGCCGCCCTGCTGGGGCTTGCCGCCCTGGCCCTGACCCTGTGTCGGCGCGGATGCGCTCTGCGCCGGCTTGGCGGCGGGCTTCTCCGCCTTCTTCTCCTCCGGCTTGGCGCCCTCGGCAAAGATCACCGCGATGCTGCTCACCGGGTTGTGCTGGGTCAGATACTCAAAGATCAGGCTCAGCTCCCGGTCCTCCAGCACCTGCATATGATTTTTGGGCGTTTCGGCGTACTTGGTCAGGATCTCCGTGATCTCCTTCGTGGACACGCCGAAGTCCTTGGCCACCTCATGCACTCTGTATTTGTTAGCGATACTACCCAAATAAAGCCACCTCCATCTCAGTTGCTCGCGCCGCGCTCACGGCGCGCTGTGTTCCTGTTATCTGCCGGTCGTCTTCCGGCTTCCCTTGCCCTTCTTTACCGGCCGCGCGTTTTCATACCGTGCGCCGGGGGCCTCCTTCTTTGCCGGCCGTTTATCCCTGGGCGGACGGCCGCTCCGTTCCTTATAGACCCGGTCGGGGCGTCCCTCCGGATACTCCCGCCGCGGCGGACGCCGGTGTTCCGGCGCGGGGGGCCTGTGCTCCGGTGCCGGAGGCTCCGGAGACGCGTGGGGCGGTTCCGGCGGCTTGCCGCCGTGAACGCGGTGCCTGCCCTGCCGCAGGTTCTTCTCGTGCTGTAATTGCTCTTCCTTCCGTTCCCTTGCCCGCTTGGCCTTCAGGTCCAGCGCCTCCGCCGCCGCGCCGTAGATCTCCGGCTCCACCGCCGCCAGCTTTTTCACCAGCGACTGGGCGAACCCGATGTCCGTCACCGCGCACATGGCCACGCTGGTCCGGCCCAGCGCCCGGCCGAAATCCTCCTTGTCCGCCGGGAAGGGCAGGCACAGACAGCTGCCTGCCCGGCCGAAGCTGTACGCCCGCCGCACCGAGGATGCCGCCGCGTCCCGCGCCGTAAAGATGACCCTGGCCTTCTTGGCCCGTGCCGCCGCGCCTACGGGCTCCTCGCCCACGGCCACCGCACCGGCGCGCAGCGCCAGACCCAAAGTGGATAACAAATGCTCTGTCACAGTGCCACCATCTGCCCTTCCAGCGCGTCGTACACCTCCGCCGGTATGGCGGTGTCGAAGGCGCGCTCCAGCGCACGGCTTTTCCGTGCTTTTTTCAGGCACTCCGGGTCCGGGCACACGTACGCGCCCCGGCCGGACTTCTTTCCGGTGCTGTCCAGCAGTATCTCCCCCTCCGGGGTCTTCACGATACGCAGCAGCGCCTTTTTGTCTTTCATCTCCCGGCAGCCCACACATTGCCGCTGGGGTATCTTACGGGTCTTCTGCATCGCTGCCGTTCCTTTCCGCAGCCGCCGCTTACTCCGCGTTGGCCGCCTTGATGTCGATCTTATAGCCGGTCAGCCGCGCGGCCAGACGGGCGTTCTGCCCCTCCTTGCCGATGGCCAGACTCAGCTGGTCGGCGGGCACCGTCACGCGGCAGGCCTTGCCCTCGTCGGCCAGCTGCACGCTGACCACATCCGCCGGCGCCAGCGCCGCGGCGATAAACTCCGCCGGGTCCTCGCTGTACTTCACGATGTCGATCTTCTCGCCCCGCAGCTCGTCCACGATGGCGTTCACGCGCTGCCCCCTGGGGCCCACGCACGCGCCGATGGCGTCCACGTTGGGGTCCTCGGACCACACGGCGATCTTCGTGCGGTTGCCCGCCTCCCGGGCGATGGACCGCACCTCCACGGTGCCGTCGTAGATCTCCGGCACCTCCAGCTCAAACAGCCGCTTCACCAGACCGGGGTGGGTGCGGGAGATCATCACCTGCGGCCCGCGTGTGCTGCGGCGCACCTCCACCAGATACACCTTCACCATCTGCCCCTCGTGCAGCTCCTCGCCGGGCACCTGCTCGTTCATGGTCAGCACAGCCTCCGTGGCCTCGCTGCCGCTGCCGATCCGCAGGATCACGTTGCCGTTCCGGGGGTCGATGCGGCTGACGGTGCCGGTGAGGATCTCGTGCTGCTTGCTGCCCCACTCGTCATAGATCATGCCGTGCTCGGCCTCCCGCAGGCCCTGGATGATGACCTGCTTGCCGTTGCCGGCGGCGATGCGGCCGAATTCCACGGACTCCACCGGGAAGTTCACCATGCCGCCCAGCTCGTTTTTGGCGGAGATGCGCTTGGCCTCCTCCAGCGAGATCTGGCTGGCGGGGTTCTCCACCTCCTCCACGATCTCCTTCTGGACGTACATTTTCAGGTCCTTCTTCTCCTCATCCACGTCCACCACCACATACTCCACGCCCTCGTGGTCGCGCTTATAGGCGGTGGTCAGCGCCTGGATGATCTTGCCCATCATAAAGCTCTGGGGGATGCCCCGTTCCTTTTCCAGCATAGCCAGTGCCGCAAAGATCTCGTCACATTTCATGGTCGTTTCTCCTTCTATCTCAAGTCGTGTTGTCTCAGAATTCCACCCGCAGGCGCACCAGCGCCGTCTCGTTCTTCTCAAAGCGTACCGTCTCGCCGCCCATGTCCAGCAGCACCGCGCCGTCTTCATAGCCCGCCAGGGTCCCGGCGAACTCCTTGCGCCCGTCCTTGGGCTGGTACGTTTTCACCAGCACGGGGCTGCCCATGAACTGCGCAAAATCCCCCGGCCGCTTCAGCTGGCGCTCCAGCCCCGCCGAGCCCACCTCGAACACGTAGCTGCTCTCGATGGGGTCCGCCTCGTCCAGCAGATCGCTGACCGTGCGGCTGATGGCCTCGCAGTCCAGAATGTCCACGCCGCCGTCCTTGTCCAGATACA
>OGYZ01001531.1_pt1 | contig 17704 bp, 18 predicted proteins | sample 1576681 | NCBI WGS metagenome assembly OGYZ01 (sample SAMEA3541480, study PRJEB24748) | human gut metagenome | biome: human gut; feature: human-associated habitat; material: faeces | place: China | collected 2012 | reverse complement strand
TCTACGAGGTGCAGCATGAGCAGGAGCGTCAGAACGCCGCGACGCGGCAGAAAAAGCAGGAAATCGAACACTAATTTGAATAGAAAATCAGGAGGTACTTATGAACGAGAACAAACCATTTGAACACGAGATCGACCTTGATCTGCTGGCAGAAATCGAGGAATGGGAAAAGGCAGACCACGACGAGCCAACGGAATACTACTTCTCCAATCCAGACCCGTATTTGAAACCGCAGCCCTTACCGTCCGATCATCCCCGGCACAACTGCTGCTTTAACGTGGACGGGCATCTCTGCGTGAAAAACCTGTCCGCATTCTGGGTTCCAGAATTGACTGTCACCGAGGTCATTCACGGCACGGTTTACACCGTCACGGGCAGCTACGAGGGAACAGAGAGCTTTGTCCGCAAGTTAGAGCGTATTACCAGCAAAAAGTTTGCAGAAAAGATGGAGGATTCCGAATGACAAATACAGAGTCTCTTGGTACAATAGAAGCAACCAATCCTGTACTGACAGTTGCTCTACCAAAGGAGGATTCAGAAATGAACGGAGCAACAAACAAAATCACAGCACTCTACTGCCGTCTTTCGCAAGAAGATGAACGAGCCGGAGAGTCTTTGTCCATTGAAAATCAGAAGGATATGCTTTTGCGGTATGCACGGGAGCACCATTTCCCGAATCCCACATTTTTTGTGGATGATGGCGTGAGCGGTGTGACCTATGACCGCCCCGGTTTTCAAGCGATGCTTGCGGAAATTGAAGCGGAACGGGTGGCTGTCTGTATCACCAAAGACCTATCCCGCCTGGGTAGAAATTCCGCTCTGACAGGACTTTACACCAATTTCACCTTTCCGCAGTACGGTGTCCGCTATATTGCCATCAATGACAACTTCGATACCATCAACCCCAACAGCACCGATAACGATTTTGCGGGCATCAAAAACTGGTGCAACGAGTTTTATGCGCGAGATACCAGCCGCAAAATCCGCGCTGTCAATAAGGCAAAGGGTGAACGCGGCGTTCCTTTGACAACCAATGTTCCCTACGGCTATTTGAAAGACCCGGACAATCCCCGACGCTGGAAGATCGACCCTGTTGCCGCCGATGTGGTGCGGCGTATTTTCTCCATGTGCATGGAGGGCAGAGGTCCAAAGCAGATTGCAAACCAACTGAAAGCGGACAAAGTATTGACACCGACTGCCTACAAAACCTTGCAGGGGATCAAAAGCCCCAATAAGAAACCGGAGGACCCGTATGGCTGGGGTGACAGCACAGTTGTCAGGATTCTGGAACGCCGGGAATACACAGGCTGCACGGTGAACTTCAAGACTTACACCAATTCTATCTGGGATAAGAGGCAAAGGGATAATCCCATTGAAAAGCAGGCGATTTTCCCCAATACCCACGAGCGCATTATCGACGATGATGTGTTTGAAAAGGTGCAGGAGATCCGCCAGCAGCGTCACCGAATGATCCGCACGGGAAGAAGCAGCATTTTCTCCGGACTTGTTTACTGTGCGGACTGCGGTTCCAAAATGCTGTACGGTTCATCCAACAACGGTGATCTCGATCAGGACTTTTTTGACTGCTCTCTGCACCGCAAAAGCAAAGAAAAGTGTAATGGGCATTTCATCCGTGTCAAAGTCTTGGAACGACTGGTTCTCAAGCACATTCAGGCGGTTATGGGGTATATCCTGCGGCACGAGGATTATTTCCGCACGATCATGGAGGAACAGCTTCGTGTGGAGAGTCGTGAGCAAGTCCGCATCCGCAGAAAGCGTCTGGAAAGCAACGAGCGGCGTATTGCCGAGCTGAAAAAGCTGTTCATCAAGATTTACGAGGATAACGCCAGCGGACGGCTGACCGATGAACGCTATGATATGCTGAGCCAGACCTATGAAGCGGAACAGAAGCAGTTGGAGGCAGAAGCAAGCACCTTGCAGCAGGAGATTGAAGTACAGGAACGACAGAACGAAAACCTTGAAAAGTTCATTCAGAAAGCGCATAAGTATGTCGGCATTGAAGAACTGGACGGCTATGCGCTGCGCGAGCTGGTGTCCGCTATCTATGTGGATGCGCCGGACAAGTCCAGCGGCAAGCGGGTACAGCACATCCATATCAAGTACGACGGGCTGGGCTTTATCTCGCTGAATGAGCTGGTGAAAAAGGAAACGGCGTGACTTTCGTCACGCCGCCCCTTGAAAACACGATATTACTTTCTTATGACCCCCGACCATTCGCCGGGGGATATTTATTCAGCGGGAGATTTTGGTGTCTGCTTACCTTGCAGAGGAATGGGCGCTGGTCAGATCGCGCACGCTGCTGCCGGCGGTAAAGACGGGATCGAGCACGATGTTGGTATTGGAGATCTGCAGGAGTCCGCTCTTGCTGCTGTTGCGAGCCTGGATCCGCGTGAACAGCTGTTCTGTCGCGGCTTTGCCGAGCAGGTGCTGGGGTGCGCCGAAAGAGCAGAAATCGATCTCAGGGGAGGTCGCTTCCTGTACCGGATCAAGGGAGACGAGACTCAGCGAATCGGGGATCGAGAGACCCATCTTGCGGCATTGCCAGTAGAACTCCGTCAAGACTTCGTTGCTGGTGCATACGACGGCACTCACGTCGGAATTCTTGGAAAAGAGCGCGTTGGCTTCGAAAGTGCGGCGCATCTTGAGTGCGTTGGAGTATTCGTCGATCTCGATGTTATATACCTTATTGTCGGAAAACTGGATACCGTTTTCTTCAAGCGCGGCGCAGTAACCGAGGTAGGCGTTATAGCTGGTAATGCGCGCGCGGTAGCTGCTGAGCAGAACGATATTCCGATGACCCTTTCGGACGAGATAATTGACCGCGTCATAGGCTGCGCGCTGATCGTTGCTGAGAACGGAGTCGCAGTTTGCTGTGGATTCCTGCTGGTTGATAAGCACGATCGGCATGCCGGCGGATGAAATCTGGCGCAGCTTTTGAGAAGCGGGGTTCGCCGTGATGAGCACGACGCCCGCAAGCTTGCTTGAGAGCGCAGTATCTAAATAAGCGGCGCAAAGATCGGGGTCATAGTCGCTGTTGCACAGCCACGTCATGAAATGCCGCTCATAAAGCTCGCGTTGGATTTCCTTGACGATCTCGATCTGAGCAATGCTGGAAATGTTGCCGATGATAAGGGCGACGGTATTGGAATACCCCTGCGCAAGAGACTGCGCCACCTGATTGGGGCGATAGCCGGACTCCTCGATCACCTTTTGTACAAGCTGACGGCTTTTTTCGCTGACATTGGGACTGCTGCGCAGAACGCGAGAGACGGTAGATCGGGAAAGGCCGCATTTGGCGGCGATGTCATCAATGGTTATGCTCATTTCAAAGTTCCCTTTATTTTTTATATAGTCGGATACCTTTCTATAATTTTTTTCAATAAGTATTTAAAAATTATACTGCATGTTCAGATGAATGTCAAAAGGTATCCGTATGCCGTCTGCTGATGCCGGTTGCTGCGCGCGGAGGATCAATGCAGCGTGTAGCAGTCGGGGCGGCGGTTGGGCCAGGTTGCCAGGCGTTCGCGCACCTGCTGCTGATAGTCCATATCAAGCTCGGCGTAGGAGATGCAGACGCGGTTAGCGCATTGAGCGATAACGGTACCCCAGGGATCCACCGTGCAGGAGCGGCCAAACGGGATTTCCGTGGACATGCGGCCATACTGATTGACGGCAACGACATAGGTCTGGTTGAGCAGGGCGGTACAGTTAACAAGGGTGTCCCAATGGTCAGTACGGGGAGGCAGCGGTGCGCCGGCAGGCCAGAAGGCGGGAACGAAAATAATATCGGCGCCGTCCTGAACCATGCCGCGAGCCAGCTCGGGGAAGCGCAGGTCGTAGCAGACCATCATGCCGACGCGGCCGATGTCGGTATCAAACACGGCGGGGGAGCTGCCGGCTTCAACATGCTCGCCCTCGTCATAGCTCATGGCACGCATAAGGTGGATCTTGTCGTAGCTGCCGATGATCTCGCCGTCTCGGTTGATGAACAGGGCGGTATTGTAATATTTGCCGCTGGGAGCAAGACGCTCGAATGAGCCGGGGATAAGGTTAATGTGATTCTCCCGGGCAAAGCCGCACATCTTTGTTACAAAGTAGCCGTCAAGCGCCTCGGGGCATTCGCCGTGGATACGCGGCGCATCCACATCAAAATAGCAGTCTTCAGGGAAAACGGCAACGTCCGCGCCGTTTTCAGCGGCTTCCTTTACCATGCGCCCGATCAGGGCGACGTTTTCCTGCGGTGTGCCGACAGTATCGGTCTGACACATGGCAACTTTAATCATAATCAGTATCCTCCTTGGTGCTGAAACGCTTTGCTCAGCAGAATTAATGAACAAATATTAGAGAACGCTACCACGCTCTTGACGCAATTCATTATCAGCAATCTCTGCGAAAATGTCAAGAGAATTTTAAAAGTTGCTGCATAAAATATTAACATATCATCATAAATTTGAAAGTTTTTCATAAAAAGTTTGATGAAAGTCGGAATGCACAAGATAATCGTGAAAAAATTGTCAAAATTGCAGGATTGCAATCAGCTGCGAATTGGTGTATTTTTTAGGTAGAGTGTGGGAGCGCTCTCACAAATAAAACAAGAAAGTGCTACAAAAATTTTAGGAGGATCAACATGAAAAGATACCTGAGTCTTGCCTTGGCACTTGTGATGGTGCTGGCACTGTCTGCCTGCGGCAGCAAGAGCGACACCCCTTCAAACGGCTCCGACGCTGAGTCGGCAAAGAAGGTTGTCCTTAAATACAGCGAACTGAACTCTGAGCAGACCAGCCAGTACCGCTGGGATGCTAAGTTCAAGGAGCTGGTTGAGGAAAAGACCAACGGTTCCGTTGAGATCGACATTTATGCCAACGGTCAGCTGAGCTCTCAGGATCCTGAGGCGGTTACCAACGGCATTTGCGACATTCTCATGTGCGTCCCCAGCAACTGGTCGGACTACTATTCTGAGATCGCCGCGGTCGATGCCCCTTACGCTATCACCAGCGCCGAGGAAGGCATCAAGGTTTTTGCCACGCCCGATTCTCCTGTTCTGGCCCGCGCCAATGAAGCGCTGAAGGATTCTAATGCCATTTGGCTGAGTGCTTACTATGAGGGCTCCCGCGAGATGACTACTACCGATACTCCGATCTACACGCTCGCTGACCTCAAGCCGCTGAAGATGCGCGTCGTCAACTCTGACCTCTACATCCAGCTCTTTAAGGCTTTTGGCTGTGAGGCCACTCCGATGGCTTGGTCTGAGGTTGCTTCCGGCCTGATCACTGGCGTTATCGACGGTCAGGAAAACCCCATCACCGGCTATAAGGAAGACTCTATTCAGGAGCTGCAGAAGTACTGCATTCTGACTCATCACCTGCCGGCCAACTATGGCATGTTTATGAACCTCAATAAGTTCAACTCCCTCACCGAGGAGCAGCAGGCCGCGATCATTGAAGCGTCCTGCGAAGCTTCCGCCTGGATGTGTGAGGATCGCGCCGCAGCGCTTGACGCATGCCGCGAGGAACTGGAAGCCGACGGTATGATCTTTATCGGCGAAGAAGAGGGCCTTAAAATTGACGAGTTCAAGGACGCTGCAATGACGGTCTATGATCTCTACGCCGATCAATGGGGCGATATGGTTGACGTGATCGCGGAGGCCAAGGCTAAGTAAACCGTAAAAATGCTTGCGCAGAACCGTCTTGCCGGCGAAAGCTGCGGGACGGTTCTGCGCAAGCTGGAGAAAATCACAACTCTTGAAGGATGGACTGTAATGAAAATACTATTGAAAGGGATCCGCGCTTTTTGGACAGGGCTGAATAAGGTCAACCGTGTGATCGGCTTTTTGTTCCTGCTCGGCATCATTTACTGCATCGGCGGCCAGATCTTTAGCCGTATGCTCTTTGGCAAGGTGTGGGCCTGGGCTGAAGAGGTTGCCGAGGTGTTTCTGATCGGCACGATCGTACTTTTCAACGGCTACGCAGAACAGACGGATGAGCATATCCGGCTTGAGGCCATGTTCTCGGTGTTCCCGAAGATGAAGAGTCCCATGCTCCAGATCGGCCGCATTATCACGATCATCATGTGCGCGGTCATCGTCTATACCGAGATCGGCTTTATTCCAACCGTGATCAACAGCCGCACAAAGGTGGCTCACATTCCGCTGGCGCTGATCCATAGCATGATCCTGCTCGGCTTTGTGTATTACGCCATTGATCTGATGATCAACTGCTATAAGCACTGGAAACATATTCCGCTCGGACACCCGCAGGAGATCGACTCCGGGGAAAATATCTTTGATGAGGAGACGGAGAAAGGAGACGATCGCTGATGGCTGCCGCTGTAATTATCCTGTTTATCGCTTTGCTTCTCATTGGCGTGCCGGTCGGCGCAGCGATGGGGATCCCCGCATTCCTTTATTTTATTATCAATGGGACTTCTTTGAGCACGATTCCTTATACCTTCTATACGAATTTGATGAGCTTTTCAATGCTCTCGATCCCTCTGTTCATTCTTTTCGGCCTGCTGGTCAACGAGTTTGGCGAGACGGATCGCGCGTTTGAATTTGCCCGCCGCCTGATGAAAGGACAGAAGGGCTATTCGGCTAAGGTCAATGTTATCATCTCCCTGCTTTTTGCCGGTATGTCCGGTGCTGCGATCGCGGACGTCGGCGGCCTCGGCGCGGTTGAGATCAAGGCTATGGAGGAAGAGGGCTATAGCACAGAGCCCATGCTTCCGCGCTGACGATCGCCACGGCGACGGTCGGCCCGATCTTCCCGCCCAGCATTCCTCTGCTGCTCTACTGCACGGTCGCCGCGACGTCGAGCATCAAGCAGCTTATTTCGGGATGTGTGCCGGCAGTCATCCTGTCAGCCTGTTTGTTTGTCTATGTTTGCCTGACAACGAAGAAGAAAATTGTCAATCCGCCGCACCACGGCTTCTTTGATGAAAAAGATAAGGTTCCCATGCGCAAGGTCGCGCTTGACGCGCTGCCCATCGTGATTGCGCCGGTGCTGATTATCTACTTTATGCTCTCCGGTAAGTTCACCCCCGGTGAGACCGGCGCAGCTGCCTGCATGTACATCGTGGTCCTGTCTATCTTCCACAAGAGCTTTTCCTTTAAAAAGCTCTACAACGCCAGCATGGAGACGCTTAAGTCCTGCGGTACGATGATGATCATGTCTGTTACCGGTGTGATGTTCAGCACGGTCATGGTGCTTGAGAAGGTGCCGGCGAAGCTCATTATGCTCCTTGGCCCTGTGGCGGAAAATAAGATCGCCGTCCTGATCCTTGTCAACGTTGTCCTGTTGTTCCTCGGCATGCTGATGGAGTCCAACGCCGCGATGTTCATGATTGCGCCGATCATTCTCGCCATTACCACGCCGCTGGGCGTTGACCCCATTCAGATGGGCGTTATCATTGTTTACAACCTTATGATCGGACTTTCCACCCCGCCTTACGGCCTGTGCATTTTTACTGTCGCCAAGGTTGGCCGCGTAGATCCGAGCGCTGTCATCCGCGAGGTCATGCCGATGTGGATCCCGATGCTCATTACCCTGCTCGCCGTGACCTTTATCCCGCAGGTCACGCTGTGGCTGCCGACTGCTTTGTTCGGCTAATTTCCCCATATTCCCCATAAAAATCAGCGATATTTTATCAGCAAGGAGTTATCAATTATGCTTAGTGAAGAACTTTACCGCAAGGCAATGAAAACAAGTCCTGCGCAGGTCGGCCATTTTATTGAGGGCGGCTTCATGGATCCCGCTATTCAGGCTGTCGATGAGTCTTTCAAGGTCGTAGGCCCTGCCTTTACGATCAGCCTCCCGACCAATGACAATGCCATGCTCTATTATGCGATGAAGCAGGCGCCTAAAGGTTCTGTCCTGGTCATCAGCCGTCTGGGCGAGGATCGCTTCGCCTGCTGCGGCGAGATCGTTGTCCTCTCCGCCAAGTCGCTCGGCATGGCCGGTATCGTGGTCGATGGTCCCTGCACCGACGTTGTGCGTATTAAGGAGATCGGACTGCCTGTGTTCTCGGCTGGCCGCAGCGCTGTGACGAATACCATTATGGCGATCAATGGCACCTATGGGAATCCCGTTACCTGCGGCGGTACTGTTGTTTGCCCCGGCGACATCATCTTCGGCGATGCTGATGGCGTCATCGTTGCGAAGCCTGACGGATTCGAGACGCTGGTCGATCGTGCGATCGCAGATGACGAGGAAGAGGATGATCTGCGCAAGGTCTTAGTTGACGGGAAGAGCTATGGCGATATGATCCGTCTGGACGAGGCGATCCACGATGATTTCCTCAAGCAGCTCAAGAGCCGGCTGTAAATTCGAAGTTCATATTGGTCTTTCCAATTTCCTCTTTGACTTTGAAAGGCTCCGGTTATTTGACCGGAGCCTTTCGCATCCAAGATATGACCTTGATCGGAAGAAGAAAAATGAAACAAACAGAAAAGAAAACCATGCTGCACAAGCGTGAAGCAAAACTTTATCACGGCCTGATTAGTCTTACAAGCACCGCGGTGCTGATCTTCATCGGCGTGGTGCTCTGCGGCGCGGAGCCGCAGATCCCACTCGTATTCAGCTGCACGATCGCCGCGCTCGTTGCGCTTTGGCTGGGCCATTCATGGGAGGAGATCCTCGGAGGCATGCTCTCCGGCATTGAGCAGGCACTCGAGGCTGTACTCATTTTGCTGCTCATCGGTGTACTTATCGGCGCGTGGATCGCGTCGGGAACGGTGCCGACACTTATATATTACGGACTTAAGATCATCACGCCGAAATTCTTTCTTATTACCGCCGCCTTTACCTGTGGCATCGTCTCGTTTGCCATCGGCGCATGGGGAACGGTCGGCACGGTCGGCCTCGCGTTTATGAGCATCGGCATCGCGCTGGGCGTTCCCGCTCCGCTTGTCGCCGGAAGCATCATCTCCGGCTCCTATCTCGGGGAGATCATCTCCCCGCTCTCCGACGCGACAAACCTCACCGCCGCAGTCGTAGACTGCGGGATCTTCGATCTGATGAAGCGAGCCATGCCTATCGCGCTTGCCGGCTTTGCGGTATCGGAGGCATTTTATTTCATCGCCGGCCTGCGCTATGGCGGCGGCGACGCCTCTGGCGTAGCGGAAAATATCGCCCCGCTGCTTGACGGGCTGAAGGGAGCTTTTTTGATATCGCCGGTCAGCCTGCTCCCGATCATTATTATGATCGCCTGCATTGTTATTAAATTCCCTGCCATTCCGGCTGTCATCGCAGGCATCCTTTCCGGTGTTCTCGTCGCGGTCACGGCGCAGGGCATGCCACTCGGCGATTTCTTTACCATCGGATTTTCCGGCTATGTCGGTCAGACCGGCGTCGAGCTGCTCGACGAGCTGCTGACGGCAGGGGGACTTGAGTCAATGATGCACGCGATCTCCATTATCGTCATTGCGATGGCATTCGGCGGCCTGATGCAGAAAACAGGCCAGATCTCAGCAATGATCACGCCGCTTGTTTCCCGTATCAAAAGCCGCGGCGGACTGACTGCTCTGACGGCTGTTTCCTGCATCTGCATGAATATGGTCCTGCCGGATCAGTATTTGGGTATTTCTGTCCCCGGCCAGATGTACGCCGAGGAATATGACCGCCGTGGCATGTCCCGCGTTGACCTCAGCCGCGCGCTGCTCTGTGGCGGTGCGATCACCTCGCCGCTCGTTCCGTGGAACACCTGCGGCATCTATTGCTCCGGCATTCTCGGGATCGACACCATGCATTATTTTCCCTATGCGTTTCTGGGACTGCTGCTGCCGGTGTTTGTCATCATAGTGGGCTTTGGCGGCGGACTGCTGCGCAAAAAGCAATAAATAAGAGCAAAGACATCCGCGCCGGCAAAACCTCTGCCGCGGTGCGGATGTCTTTTATGACGGACATTGGCGGGATTAGGCGCATGTGCCTTGACTGCGGCAGCCTGCGGAAAGGACAGACGATCGTCCCTGCCGGACGGCGGACGTGTGGCGGAGCGGAAGGAGCCGCGTATTTTTACCGGAAAACTTTTTCAACAGGGATCGTGATCTCTGTCACAAATTTTTCCCTGTCGCGGGTAAAGCCGTGGTCGATCATTGTGATCTCGCGCGAAAATCCGCTTGCGCTGAGGCTATGCTCCTGCATGAATCGCGTAAGTCGGCGATACTGCTCAGGGGATTGGAGATGATGACCGCGGAAGCGGACGCGCACACACAATGAGGCGGGCAGCTCAAGCAGCGGACCGTCAAAGCGAATCGCGCCGGCCATACCGCGGGTTGTATTTGCGATAACCGGAAAGATACCGTTCGGCAGAATGTACTTGCAAAGGATCTGTGTTCTGGTTTCTCCCATAGTCACTGCACTTTTAACAAAGGTTCTCTCACGTAGTGACAGTGCCTGTGCGCGCATCAATTTGGCATTTCCCGGCCAGCTGGTAATGCCAATGACGATCATCACATTGGCGATGCTGTTGCCATAGAGGGCAACGATCACGAGGATCAAAAAGAACGTCGGGATCATCAAAAAAGCGTTGATGAGCTCTGAAATCACAAGGTCTACCTTCCCGCCGAAAAAGCCTGCCACACCGCCGATGATAATGCCGAGCGCACCGGAGATAAGCGATGAAATCAGGGCAACCTTCAATGAAGTACGAATCCCATAGATGAGCATGCTGTAAACATCCTGCCCCATATGATTTGTGCCGAGAAGATGTCCGTTTTCGCCAATACCGGCCAGAGAATCTGCTCCATATTCAAAGGGATTGTAGGTTGTCAGCACCGGAGCAAGCACCACGAGCAGCAGCAGCAGGATAATCACTCCGATCACACCGGCACGAAATTGCCGGTCCTTTTTCAGAGCTTGGTACAACTTGGCTATAAGCGCGCTTTTACGCTTTGTTTTCATTGAATTCACCCCTTATTCATAACGAATCCGCGGATCAAACAGCGCATAAACAATATCGACAAGAATCATCACAACAGAAACAGAGAGAGCAATGATCAGGTAAATACCCAGCAGCGTCGGGTAATCTCTTTGCGTAATAGCCGTCATGGTCAAACGTCCCATGCCGGGCCATGCAAAAACGATCTCAATGAGTGTTACACCTGTGATAAGAAATGCTACAGTAATGCCGAACACTGTGATGGTGGGAAGAATGGCATTCCGGAAAACATATTTGTTGAATATTTTACGCTCGCTCATACCTGTGGCGCGCAAGGTCGTGATAAATTCCTCGTTGCAGACTTGCAGCACAGAGGATTTGGCAATTCGAAAATACCCCGGCATCGTGATTGCAGCAAGCGTTACCGTAGGCAACACCATGTGCTTGATTACGTCAAGGTAGTGGGCAAAGCCCGTGTAGTCCATACGTTGGTCTGTCATCCCGCTCGTCGGCAGCAGGCCAAGATTATTGGCAAAGACAATAATCAGCATCAGGCCTAGCCAAAATGACGGCATTGCGTCAAGCCCGTAGGATATCGTAGATATCACAGTATCCAGAATGCTACCCTCATGTCTGGCTCCATATATTCCAAGGGCCGTACCAAGCAGCAGTGCAATAATTGCCGCTGTAATGCCGAGCAGGAGTGTGGGGCCGACCTTTTCTTTGATCATTTCGCCGACAGGGCGGTTGAATGTAATGGAGGTGCCGAGGTCTCCGTGCAAAGCATTGCCCAGATAGCTGAAAAACTGTTGATACTCCGGCTCGTTTAAGCCCCATTTTTCTTCCAGCGCTGCGCGCAGTTCAGGGTCGAGGTGGAATATTACATGGATATTCTTGCTTCAGGGGATTCCCATGAACGCGCCGAAGTGGTTCGTTATCTGCTTGCAGCTGGTCGGTTAGACAAGCTCAAGGAAACAATCAATAGGAGGAATGCAGCGTGAGCAAAAAATATGAAGGACTGGATTTTCCGGCATGGTTCGACGGCAAGGACGTCAATGAGGCAGCTTTTTGCCGGGAGTTTCTGTCAAAGAACAAGCTCATCTATGCGGACAACGCATTTTTCACCCCAGATGGACGGCTGACAGACCCGCTGCTGCTGAAAGAGAAAATCTATGCCGGACTGGAGTGCTGTGCCGCAAAGAACATTCCGCGCACCATTTCCAATATCGTGGAGATCATGAAGCTGGCGGCTCATACAGAGAGCTTCCCGCCGAAGCCGGATGAGATTCATGTGCAGAACGGGACGCTTCGCATCGACGGCAGCTTTCTCGCAGGACGTTCTGAAATCGTGCGCAGCCGGTTTCCCATTGCTTACAATCCGCAGGCGGAGAAGCCGGTTGTCTGGCTGCGTTTTCTCTCCGACCTACTTTACCCGGAGGATATCCCAACCTTTCAGGAGTATATCGGCTATTGCCTCATTCCCAGCACCAAAGGGCAGCGCATGATGATTCTCAAGGGCGAGGGCGGCGAGGGAAAATCGCAGATCGGTCCTGTGCTGGCACGGCTGTTTGGCTGCAATATGAAAGACGGCAGCATCGCCAAAATTTCCGACAACCGGTTTGCCCGCGCCGATCTGGAGCACATTCATCTTCTTGTGGATGACGATATGAAAATGGAAGCGCTGAAGCAGACTAACTATGTCAAATCCATCGTTACCGCACAGGGCAAGATGGATCTGGAACGCAAAAGCGTCCAGAGCTATCAGGGGTGGATGTATGCCCGGCTGCTGGCATTTTCCAATGGCGATCTGCAATCCCTCTACGACCGCAGCAACGGCTTTTACCGCCGCCAACTGATTCTGACCACAAAAGAGAAGCCTGCAAATCGTGTGGATGATCCTGACATTGCCGAGAAGATGAAGCTTGAGGTCGAGGGCATTTTTCTCTGGGCGTTTGAGGGCTTGCAGCGGCTTGCGGCAAACAGCTTTCGATTCACGGAAAGCCCCCGGACGCTGAACAACCGGGAGTACGTCAAGCGTGACGCCAACAATGCCATCGACTTTATGGAGTCCACCGGCTATATTCGGCTGAAGGCGGATATGTCTGTCACCTCCAAGGAACTATATGCCATTTATGGAATCTGGTGCGATGAAAACGGACTGACACCCATCCGGCAACGCTCATTCAGCGATTTTCTGATGCGGAATCTGAAAACGTACAATCTGGAGCATACGAATACCGTCATGAACGCCACCGGGCGCAGAGTGTGGGGGTATCTCGGCATTGAGCCGCTGATCAGTCCCCGTATATCTGAGAATTGGGGCAAATCGCTATGTACGTATGTACCGGAAAGCTGACGCGCACCCAATCGTGAACAAGTCTGCCCATACCGTGAAATGCTGTCTGCCCTGCACCGCCGGTACGTATGTACACAGCAAAATACCGTAATTCTGCTGTGTACAGAGTGCCGGTGAGATGCCAAAAATGTCACAGTATAATCAACCCTTGTGAAATTCATGAAAATTTTCACTGCAAGCCGAATGCAATGCACCGCCTGGTGATTCACCAAAGTGTGAATCCACTGCACCGAACTGTGGCATATCCCACCGTTCCGCATGACCTCACGCAGAACGATGAAGCCGATAGGGTACTGCTGTGAACAGGGCATCACGGGCGAAAATCTGAGCGGATTTGCGGCATGGCAGTTTTTTCACTGACAAGTACACCGGCATCACTGACACGAAAACTGATTACACGAAATTATGGAGGCAAAAAACAAATGAAATCTAATCTAAGAAATGAAATCAAGTCGTACATCGTTCGTCAGGGCATGACCATGCAGGAGGTAGTCGATCTGCTGCATGACGAACACGGCTGGTCTGACAGCGTATCCAACCTGTCCAATAAGCTCCAACGGGAGTCCCTGCGCTATGTTGAAGCCGTCCAGCTTGCCAATGCGTTTGGATATGAAATCGTCTGGCAGCGAAAGAAACGCTGACGATCCGAAAACATCCCGAAAGTCCCACCGGGACGAAGGGCGCACTTCTATACATGGTCAAGCCCTGTATGTGCGTCCTGCGGAGCCAATCACCCGGACAGCTGCGTGTCCGGGCTGTTTTGCGTCACTTCGTTCCGAACAAGAGGCTGGTCTCGCCTGCCGGCTCGGTCGGCGCTTCAAAGCGTTTCACGCTTTGAGGTCTCCACCGGAGACCCGCGCCCCCTTGCGACGCCTGCGCGTCTATCCCTGCCCACTTTGCAGCGGAAACCATCTGCTGACGCAGACAATTTCCACTGCAAAGTCAGAACAACTATTTCACTCATTTCGAAGGAGGTCACACAATGCCAAAGCAGAAAACCCTTGCCGAGCTGAATGCCGAGAAAGAAAAAATTGAGCAGCAGCTTGCACAGGAACAGCACAAGAAGCAGCGTCTGGAAAACCGAATCGCCTACTATGAGTGCGGCGACCGAACCAAACGCGGACACAACCTGATCGTCCGCAGTGCGGATATGGAAAGCATTGCCCCGCTGGCGAAGCTGTTGACACGCGCTGAGTTTTACGCCTTTGCCGAAAAGGTCTTTGACCTGCCGGAGGTCAAAGGTCTGCTCATGGAAGCGGTCAACGAACACAACCGGTCTGAACAGAAAGAGGGGTGCTGAGTATCGCGTTATTCCATTTTCATGTAACCCAGATCAAGCGCAGCGCGGGACAATCCGCCGTGGCGTCTGCCGCCTACCGCGCCGGGGAAAAGCTGCACAGCGAGTATTACGGCGAGGACAGCGACTACACCCGAAAAGGCGGCGTGATCTGCTCTGAAATCCTGTTGCCGTCCCACGCACCATCGGAGTATACAGACCGTGAAACGCTCTGGAACGCCGTGGAAAAAGCCGAGCGCGGGAAGAAAGCCCAGCTTGCATACAGCTTTGACATTGCCTTGCAGAACGAGTTTTCCATGCAGGAGAACATCGACCTTGCAAGGCAATTTTTGTTAGAGCAGTTGGTGAGCCGGGGCATGGTGGCGGACTTTGCCGTGCATCAGCCGGACAAGGAAGACAGCGGTATTTCCAATCCGCATTTTCACGTCATGTGTCCCATCCGCCCCATCGAGTCGGATGGCAGTTGGGGAAATAAGCAGCGGCGGGAATATGCGCTGGACGAGCATGGGGAGCGCGTTCTGGATGAAGCGGGCAATTATGTGTTCAACGCCGTTCCCACGACAGACTGGGGCACGCCCGAAACGCTGGAAACGTGGCGGCAGGCATGGGCTGGAATGTGTAACGCAAAGTTTGCCGAAAAGGGCTTAGATTGCCGCATCGACCATCGCAGCTTTGCCCGTCAGGGCGTGGAGCAAATTCCCACCCAGCACGAAGGTCCCACCGTCCGGGCAATGGAGGCAAAGGGTATCCGTACCGACAAGGGCGATCTCAACCGCTTCATTCGGAAAACCAACGCGCTGCTGCGAGAGGCAAAAGAGAAAATCGCCGCGCTGATCGGCTGGATGAAGGACGTAAAAGCCGAGCTTGCCAAGCCCCAGACGCCCATGCTCAACGATCTGCTGGCACTGCATTGCGCCAATCGCAACAAGGGTGCGTACAGCAACAAGGCGAAGAACGCCAATTTGCAGCGCTATGCCGAGGCGTTCAGCTTTCTGCAATCCAAGAATCTTTACACCGTGGACGATCTGGAAACTACGCTTCACACCATGCAGGACAAGATTGACACGCTGAAAAAATCTGCATCAGCAAAGCAGACTCGTATCAAAGAAGTAGACGAGTTGCTGCGTATGGTGGACTACTACAAATCCAGCAAGTCCGCTGCGGATAAGCTGAAATCCATCCGCTTCGAGAAATCTCGGCAGAAGTACAAAACCGAACACGATGACGAGCTGCGGACGTTTTATATGGCGGAACGCAAGCTAAAACCGTATTTCAAGGATGGCAAGCTGCCCATCACCGCATGGTGCAGAGAGCGTGAGCGGTTGGAGCAGGAGTACAAGGACATTCAAACGGAGCTTTCGCCGCTTTATGCCGACGTCAAAAGGCTCTGGGCCATTCACTACAACATTTATGAAGTGCAGCATGAGCAGGAGCGGCAGCAGACACAACTGCACAGCCGCAAAACCGAAATAGAATTATGAGAAAGGAATCATATATGGGAAAAATTATCAACATTGACGAAATCAACCGTGCCGCAATGGAGGGCAGAGAGGATGTGCTCGTCGACCTGTGCAGGGTCTTTGACCATGAGAGCTACTTTGATCCGATTTTTGACCCGCCGGAGTCCTTTTTGCAGGAATGCGAAGCCTATTGGAACAGGCGAAGTCCCTTCTGCAAAGCCGTGGAGCGCAAGATCGGAAACACATGGTACACCGTTGAAACCGTCTGTGACGGAACCGAGCCGCTTACCGCCAAGGTAAAACGGCTCATTTTTTCTGACCGGGAGGTGGCTTGTTAATGACAGCGACACAAAACTATGGTAAAATAATACTAAGCACACCGATTCTGTCGGCTGACCCGAACGTGAAGGAGGACATTATGACGGATCAGCAAAAAATTACGATAGTATAGGTTGTCGCGGCTTGGATCGGGATACAGAAAACCATCAAGATGCTCATTGCGAGGATGGGGCATACTAACGCGCGAAAGCAGTTTTTTCTAATCGAACTCAGTTTCATGGTAATCTCCTTCCCGACTAATGCTACCCTATGAATTTGTTGAACCTATTTTACAAAAAGTGCGAGACCGAAGCCGCGTACGGAAAACGCAGCTCTCGATTGCTTCCACGCAAATTCTTCACCCTCATAGAGAGACGCAAAGCCGAGAGAGCGTTTTGCCAAAAAGCAATCGCTCCCTATAAGTGTTATATTGAATTTATGTTGCTTTACTATGGTATCAGAATAAATGTACCTTTGCAAGAAGAATAAGCACATTTTCTTTCGTTTTCTTGCGTTATCGCCCCGTATGGCATGATCTACGCGGGCGTTCAGAAGAATGTTGGCCCGGCCAGCATGGTCATCGTAATGGGGATATGTCTTGGAACGACTTTGCCGGGCAATGACCGAAACAGCGGAAAGGGCCGCAATACGGCGGCGCTTCCCTCTTTATACCGGCTTTCGGTCGGACGCTTCCGTCACATAGGGGCAATAAGGGCAGGCAGCGGGAAATTGCAAAAAATGGTCAAAAGGATTCCTTCGTTTTTTACACAGTACAGATGCCGAAACAGTACCTTGTCATGAAAAGCGCAGTTGCTTAGGACGCAACTTTTGACGGAAGGTACACATGGGGAGTTTGCGGAAAATGACGGAGTGTGCCGGTGCGCGGGAATCAGAAAAGGAGGGAAAGTACGGATGACGAAAATCCAACTTTTCATGAGAAGTGTAGTTGCTTAGAATGCAACTTTTGGCGGAATGTACACATTGTGAAATTGTAGAAAATGAGCGATTTCGGATCGCGGGAAATCCATGCGCATCAAGAGTTTTCCGGAAACGGGGCGAAGCGAACCTTGCTCCGTACCGACGCGGAATGTTTGTTCCATACTCGTTCCGCTTTTGTTCCGCATTTTGCGCGCGGGATGCTGTGAAGCAGAACGCATGAAGTCCCGTGACCCTTGCGGACACAGGACTTCTTCGGGAGGTGTGCTGAGGTTCGAAAATAGTGCCTCTTGAATCCTATTCTTGAAAATCTCCCCCCTTCTTCTGCGCGAAAGCCGCCAAGCTCTGCCCGCGTCGGCGCGAAACGCGGGACTTCTTACGACAAAACTCTGCAAAAGTTAAGAAAAAATACAGAAATACGCTAAAATGTTGCAAAAAAATCCG